>Ga0256834_1001418_pt1 | contig 16314 bp, 15 predicted proteins | sample 4281140metaG_FD_190536 | JGI IMG/M metagenome (GOLD analysis project Ga0256834, IMG submission 190536) | Hydrothermal vent microbial communities from East Pacific Rise, Pacific Ocean - 4281-140 | ecosystem: Environmental > Aquatic > Marine > Hydrothermal vents | place: Pacific Ocean: East...
ACGGAGAGGTCGATACATCGGACAACTGGTATGTCGGTCCGCGCAAGAAGAAGGCAGGAAGCAGACAGTTACCGGTCGGGAAGTACCAGCTAAAATGTACATACAATGAATTCAAGAAAGAAGCAGCATTCGAGATCAAATCTGGTGAGACAGCTAAAGTGCATGTCGTATTTGGACAGTTCATTATCAGCGCCAAGTGTGCAGACAGTAATGCCAAAGTCTCTTATGAAATTTATGCGAGCAGTGGACAACTTGTGTATGAAAAAACACTTAAATGTTCTGAAAAGCTAAAACTTTCACTCAATGACGGGAAATACAGTGTAGAAGCAAAAGTTGGAGAGAGTACTGGTGAAGCAGCATTTACTGTAGGATCAGGCAATGCAAATAAACTCATACTTGACCTGAGCAATCTCAACCATGAAAAGGAGATTAAGGCAGATGCTCCTGATGCTGTAGAAACTGTGGTCGTACCGGTCACGCCTAAAAAGACAGAAGTGCAAAATACGCCAAAGAAAAGCAGTCAGATCAATATTGGCGGTAAAAAGATCGAGATCGAGGGTATGAGTGAAAAAGAAGCAAAACAAATCGAACAGCTTGGTGCAATGCTGGGTGCTTTAGGTGGTATGATGAAAGATGCAAATAGTGGTACAGAAAAGAAAAAACAAAAAGAAGAGAATACCGAAGCAGACAAAGAGTTTGACGAGATGAGTAAAGATCTCGATATGTTCACAAAGTAAAAAGGAAAAGCATAATGATAAAAACAGTAAAAATCTCACTGGCAGTGGTGGTAGGAAGTTCTCTACTTTTTGCCGGTACGGATATGATGAAAAAATATGATGTCAAGAGTGGAAAAGTTGAGTACAGTATCAAAGAGTCTGGCAATATCATGGGGATGGTCAAAATTAAAGGTGTAGGAAAAAAGCGACTTGTTTTTGATAACTACGGAGTGAAAGATCTGACAGAAGAAAATAAGGTCAAAAAAGAAACAACCGGAGGACAAACAAAAATCACAAAAACACATACGATACAGTATATGAATGACGGTATTATGTATCGAGTTGATTTTAAGAGAAAAAACATTGTGAGAATGGAAAATCCGGCTATGGGTATGAATGCTATGTTTGGCGGTGGTAAAAATATTGGGCAGACCGGTGAAGCCATGATGAAAAGTATGGGCGGGAAAAAGGTCGGTACAGACAAGGTACTGGGCTATAGCTGTGAGGTATGGGATATTATGGGGGTGAAACAGTGTATTTATAAAGGTATTCCACTGCGTATAGAATCAAATATTATGGGTCTTAAAAGTCTTGAAGTTGCCACAAAAGCTGAATTTAACATTCCCCTGAGTGAGGATGATTTTAAATTACCTGAATATTCATTGGTAGATATGATGGGTCAGAAAGTGGATATTGATAGAAGTAAATTAAATAAGATAGATAAAGCGCAAAGTGCAAAAAATGCTCAAGAGATGCAAGAGGGTATGAAAGTGATGGCTGCTGCGATGGGTGCACTGAAAGAATCAGGTTTTGATATGAGTAACCCTAATGCTAAACCAACTGAAGCACAGGAAAAAGCAATGCAAAAAGCGGCTATGTCGGCAATGGGTGGTGAAGATGCCATGCTGGCAAGAGCCAAAAAAGAGATACTTGCTGATGCCGCCGATCTGCCTGCCATCAAAGAATGTTTTCAAAATGCAAACAGTGTGGAGGAAGCAAATATATGTGAAAAGAAGGCTGACAGTGAAGACCCGGAGCATCATACAAAATGGGACAGTACTGTAAAATCAAATTTACTGAAAGAGATCGATGCCTTTGAAAACTCATTACCCTGTATTGAAAAAGCTTCAACCTTTGCAGTATTGAAACAGTGTATGCCACAAGAGTAGCAAAATAGTGCCTGTTTGGTCATTGTTGGAATGAAGGATGATCAACAGACTGATAAGGTCACAGATTGTAAAACCCAGTGGATCGAGAGATCCCCAAAAACATTATGATACAATACTGACAAATTTTATTACCTTGCAGTATGGGTAAAAGGAAGTAGATGTTATATCTGAAGAAGTATAAGACAGTTTCTCTGTTTTTTTGTCTGGGTACTAATATGCTTTTTTCGGCAGCTCTGGGAGAGAAGAAGTTTGATGTCGAAACAGGTATGGTACGTTTCGAAATATCAGGTGGCGGGCACTTTACAGACGATATTAATATAAGCATTAAGGGTGAAGGGTTACTCCGTTTTAAGAACTGGGGTGTTGAAGCACTTGTAGAAGAGAACTACGAGGAGCGTACGGTGGGAGTCATTAAAAATATCAATAAGATCCATATCTGTGAAAAGTTTGAGAATAAACAACGTTTTGATGTGGATTTTGAAACAAAAAAGATACTTGAACGTCCTATGCCTAAAGGGAATTTTAAAGACTATTATTTAAAAGATATGGTGAAAAATGGACAGGAAACCATAGCAGGGTATACCTGTGATGTTTGGGAAGGCAAAGGTACAAAAAAGTGTCTTTACAAAGGCATACCGTTACTTGTGGAAAATTATCTGTTGGGGTTTTATTATCAAAAAAAGGCGGTAGAGGTAAAGTTGAATATCACTGCTACACCATCTAAATGTATCCTTCCCGATTTTCCTGTTGAAAAGTTCGCACTCTTTAAAACCAATATAAAGACCAAAGGTATCAAACCGCCTAAAGAGTTTTCACAAGTGATCCTGAATATATCTAAAGAAATGTATAAATATTTAGAAGAGAACAGTCTTACAGAAGATGATATCACCGAGCATCAAAAACGTGCTTTGATCGATAAGCTCGGGCAAAATATATTTGAGTCACAGAAAAAATTTCTACCGAAACTTCTTGATAGTATGAAAGTTGCACGTGCCTGTCTGCAACAGGCAGAAAATAAAGATGAGGCTAATATCTGTATTAGAGATGTGATCGCTTTAAAAAAACAGATATCGGGAGATGCCGACAATCAAATTGACAGCTGGGATGAAACAAACAGAACGAAAGTATTGGATACCTTTGATGACAATATCATTTTTCTTGAGTCGAAAATGAAGTGTATAAGAGCTGCAAAGACGATCACTGACCTCTCAATTTGTGTGAAGTAAATTTTGAAATTTTACCGTATCTATATTGAGATCACAAATGTATGCGGTTTGAGCTGCTCGTTCTGTCCCACCAAAGCGTTGCCGACAAAACAGATGGATCTTGATTTTTTTGAGTCGATCATCAAGCAGGCGAAAGTGTATACCAAAGAGATAGTCTGCCATGTTGTCGGGGATCCGTTAACACAATCCAACCTCAATGATTATCTTGACATTATTCATAAACATGGCATGAAAGCGATGTTGACGACCTCTGGCTATTTTTTGAAGAAACACAGTTATGACACGCTTTTTCATCCCTGTGTCAAACAGATCAATATTTCTCTGAACAGTTTTAACAAAAATGACACATCCATCACTTTTGATCAGTATATGAACCCTGTACTTGACCTGTGTAAGGTAAAGCTGGACAGGGAAGAAGAACTCTTTATCAACCTGCGTGTCTGGAACCTGGATGAAATGATGAGTGAACGTGATTTTAATGAGACACTCTTTACAAAACTTTCTTCCGTGTTTCATGTTCCTTTGTCTCTTGAGAATATTTATAAGGAACGTCCAAAAATCATCCGTTTGGAAAATAAAGTACGTATACACTTTGATAACTACTTTGAATGGCCTTCTTTACAAAATAAAGACTATGGGCATGGTACCTGTCAGGGACTCTCTTCACATATTGCCGTGCTGGCAAGCGGTAAGGTCGTGCCTTGTTGTTTAGACTGTGACGGTATTGTAGAACTGGGAGATCTTCATGAATCATGTTTGGATGAGATCATGGCAAGCCCACGTACAGTGAATATGATAGAAGGGTTTAAAGAAGGCAAAGCTACAGAAGAACTTTGCCAGAAGTGCTCTTACAAAGAACGTTTTAATTAGTCATTTTATCTATCTCATCATAGACTTCTGTTTTTCCGGGATTAATTCGTGTGAATTTAGTTCCTTCAAGGGAAATACCACCCATGATTCCTTTGGCATTAAAGACAATGGCGTAAATGGGCTTTTCAAAACTTAAAGAAGCCACATCTTTGGCCGCACCCCAGTCAATAACAGTAATGGTACCGTCAACACCCGCTTCCCATCCATTGCTGCGTCTAAAGTTCTGAAGCGCCCTTTGTGATGCAAAGGCAATAATGTAGGATGCTTTTTGTGCGCCAAACTGAAAACCAAGAGAGCCTGAAGCAATACTGTAATAATCCGTAGATGTACCATTAATGCGGAGTACACCTTCTCCGTATTCTCCGCCTACAAAGAAACCGCCTTTTAAGACAGAGGGAAACACAAGGTAGCCTTGCATTTCAGAGAGGAATTTTGCAGCACCGTGTTTCTTTTTAAAGATCTCGATGACTTTGTCAGCTTTGGCATCTATCTGTGCCGCAGTTTCTGCCTGTGCAACATTGTTTAAAAACAGAAAAACAGTAAAAAGTGTCAGTATGAAATGCAGTTGTCTTTTCATCATGGTCCTTTATGGTGCATCAGGAGTGAATCGAATGAATTTTGTACCTTTGAATGTCAAGTTGTACATAAATCCTTTTGCTCCGAAAACAAAGGCATAGATGGGTTTTTCAAAAGAGATAGAGCCAATGTCCTTTCCTGCTCCCCATTTTGCTACTGTGATCGCACCATCAACACCGGCTTCCCACCCGTCACTTTTCATAAAGTTTTCGTATACCTCTTTAGAGGCAAAGGCAAAAAGGTATGAGGTTGTTTGTAGTCCAAGCTGAAAACCGAATGATCCCGAAGCGATCTTAAAGTAAGCGGTCGTGTTACCGTCAACTCTCATGGCACCTTCTCCATATTCCCCGCCGATCCCAAATCCGCCTTTGACAACAGAAGGGAAGACCAAGACAGCATAGGCTTTTTTTAAAAATTCTGTTGCACCTTTCTCTTTTTCAAATTTTTTAATGGCTACATCCACTTTTGCATCTATCACTGTAGATGCTTCGGCTAAAGCATAAGTACTGAAAAATACACTTAAAAGTGTAATAAGTGTAAATTTACTCAATTGTTTTGTCATGATCATCCTTGGTAGTGCCTTCATTTGGGAAGGCTTTATTTTTACGATTATATCAGATAAATGTAAATCATTTGTGTATAATTTTAAAAGTAAGGAGTACGAATGGAAAGAATGACGATCAAAGCCTATGCAGTCAAGCACAAATTGAGTATTTTCAATGTGATGAAAATGGTCAGGTCCGGTAAGGTCAAGAGTGAAGTATTTCAAGAGAAGGGTAGAGAAGTCACCTATATTCTTTATGACGAGAAGAGTGAAAAAGAGATAGAGGAGCAGATCATACCCATCGCAACTATGGAAAATAAAAAAGAGATGCAAATGGATGAAGAGTTGAAAGAGATTAAACAGGAAGTACAATGGTTACGAAAAGAGGTAGAAATACTTAAAAAAGCAATATCAGTATAAAGGAGTGCAAGATGAAAATAGCATATATCACAGATGATATCTATCTGGAGCATGACACGGGGATGGGACATCCCGAATCGAAAGAGCGACTGATCGCCATCAATAGAGCAGTATCCCCTTTAAAAGAGCAGTTGATCCAGAAATCGCCTATAAGGGTATCAGAAACACTGCTTGAGAAGATACATACACCTGAGCATATTCAAACTGTATTGGAAGCTAGTGAAAATGCCAGTCCTATAGACAGTGATACCATATGCAGTGCCGCATCATATGATGCGGCGGTTTTTGCTGTAGGTGCAGGGATCGTTGCGATAGATGGGATAAAAGCAGGAGAGTTTGAACGGGCATTCTGTGCTGTCAGACCTCCAGGACACCATGCAAGACCTGCACAGGCGATGGGGTTTTGTCTTTTCAACAATATTGCAGTCACAGCACGATATGCGCAAAGTGTCGGATATGAAAAAGTAATGATCATCGATTTCGATGTACATCATGGAAATGGTACACAGGATGCATTTTATGCTGATGATACGGTTTTTTACTTTTCTACACATCAGGCGTTTGCCTATCCCGGAACGGGTATGGAAAAAGAGCGAGGTATAGGGAGTGGAGAAGGGTATACAGCCAATTTTCTAATGATGCCCGATGGCGGGGATGAAGAAATTCTGGATATCTATGAGAATGATCTGCCGATCTATGTGGATCGTTTCGATCCGGATATCATCTTGGTGTCGGCAGGATATGATCTTCATGAGAGTGATCCTCTGGCACAGTTGAATGTGACAACAGAAGGGATCAGAAAGATAGTACGGTTGATACTGAATACTAAAAAACATATACCTTATATCTTTTTTCTGGAAGGAGGGTATGACGTGAATGCTTTAGGTGAAAATGTGAGAGTAACGCTCGAAGAGATGTTGGAAGAGTAAGACAAAGCCGAAGCTTTGTCCATAGTTTTATTTGACAGACTGCTTGAGCTTTTTTTTGATCGCATCAGGAACACTTGAAATTTTCATAAATTCACCCATGGTCAATTTAGGGTATGAGATCGCAAGATAGTATTTTGCATGCAGCGCATAGGCTTTTCCGCCTTCTATGAGGATTGTGTATGGTAATACCAAAGCTTTGTCTTCCCCGATCTTAGAAATGAATCCTTCTGTTGACTTGGGCATCTTAACGCCATACAGTGTTGATCCATTGGTAAGTTTTACAGAATAAAGTGCATTTTTAACACCTTTTGCGCCACTTTTCAACTCGATCATATCTTCGTAATAAGGCATTCCCAACATAAAGTGATACCCTGAAAGCTTTCCGCTGCTCAGTGTATCTGCTGTTGGTTTAAGTTTGCCAAGTGCTTTGGTCAAAGAAGTGGTAATCGCTGTATCTCCACCTTTGAAGTTTTTTTGTAAGAAAGCTTTTAACCAGTAAGTAGGATTGGTCGCGAGTATTTTTTTTGCTTTGGAATCGACCAGTATTTTTTGTACAGCTGCAAATCCGCGTTTTGGCTTAGATGCCATACTGATAAGCTTTGGATTTGTATAGGTGATCACTTTTAGTTTTCCTTTACCCGCGGGAGAATAGGTGTTAAGTACGGTAAACCCTGCTTTGGTAAGGGCAGATTTTACTGTGCCTGCATCTTTATATGCTGCAGAGTAATAAGCCGAAACACCTCCGGCTTGAAGAGAAATAGCGGAAAATACAAATACTGTTAAAGCAATTGCAATCTTATGTATGGCTTTTGTCATAATGATCCTTTAAATTTTTTATGTGAGTATTATTGCATACTAATCTTAGAAAATAATTTTTTTCAATAATTTTTACTTATTATTACGAATTAATTAGATAGAATAAATGAATGGAAGTTTATAAAATAAAAAATATTGCCGGACATCTGGCAAAGTCATTTTTAAGTAACCCTCTTACACCAATATTAGCTATCGCTATTTTGATGCTTGGATATATTTCCCTGGAAGTAATGCCAAGAGAAGAAGATCCCCAGATAGAAGTCTCTGGGGGATCTGTCATTGTTGCCATTCCGGGTGCAAGTCCCAAAGAGATCAACAATGTGGTCATCAAACCTTTAGAGCGTCGCATACGTGAGATCAAAGGTGTACAGCATGTTTACGGTACGGCCATGAATAACTTTGGTATGGTCAATGTACAGTATTTCATTGGGGAAAATAGAGAATCCTCCAATCTCAAGCTTTACGATAAAGTCATGCAGAACATGGATAAGTTGCCAAAAGGAACAATGCCACCTTTGGTCAAACCTTTTGACATCGATATAGATATTCCCATACTCACTGTGGCATTTTACAAGATCAATGATGGCCCCAGTCGCCCTGAACATATTATTAAACTCTATAAAACCATTCGTGATTTACAGCAAAATATCAATGCTCTTGATAATGTTTCAAAAACCACACTCAAGGGAGTAAAACGTCCTCAATTCAATGTGCTCATCGATTTGCATAAACTGTCGGGTTATCATATCTCTTTAGGGCAGGTTGCGCAGGCGATCAAGTCTATTTCCTCCAATGCACCACAGATCGATACACAAACCTCTACAGGACATTTGGTGGTATTTGGTGTGAAGAATGCCATTGATGACATTGATGATCTTAAAGAGTTGATCGTCGCACAATATATGGGGTCGCCTATTTATCTGAAAAATATTGCAAAAGTAGATTACAGTTTTGATATTCAGAATTACCGTACGGCATACATTACGTATCAGATAGGCATGAAAGAGAAAGAACATGCCTCAGATGAAGAGGAGCATGCTTCCCAAAAAGAAGAAAAAGAAGAAGAGGATGAAACACTCAAAGAGCTTCTTTTCCGTGATGCGGGACATCAGATCACCATGACCGTTTCAAAGCTCAAAGGAACCAATGCGGTACTCATTGCAGAAGAAGCCATCGAGGAACTACAAGCAGCCAAAGCAGAATTACTGGCACAGGGTGTGGGGTTCATTGTGACACGTAACTATGGTGAACGTGCGAATGAAGCGGTCAATGAGCTGGTACACCATCTCTTGATCACTATTTTCATTATTGCGCTGATCCTGATCCCGTTCCTTGGATGGAGAGAATCTCTGGTCGTGACGATCGCCGTGCCTATGATCCTGGCAGCAACGCTTTTTATAGCCATGATGACCGATCAGACCATTAACCGTATTACACTCTTTGCATTCCTCTTGAGTCTGGGACTCATTGTGGATGATGCCATTATTGTCATCGAGAATATTCACAGACGGCTGCATCTTAAAGAGTCTGAAGGATTGGAATTTGATGAGATCATCATACAGGCAACCGATGAAATAGGTCCCTCCACGAACATTGCTACTATTGCCATTATGCTGACCATGATCCCTATGGCCTTTGTCGGAGGGATGATGGGGCAGTTTATGAAACCTATACCCCTGAATGTTCCTGTGGCACTGGCGGTTTCTCTTTTTGTTGCGTATGTTTTTGCTCCCTATCTTGCGCGTAAATTCATTAAGTTTGAGAAGCATGAACCTCACATAGAGGAAGAACCTGACAATCCGGATATTCCGCAAGACATGGTTTTAACAGTGGAAAAGAAAGAGGAGGATAAACAGTAATGGAAAATTTTGTTTACAAGATCCTCAGTACGAAACGAAACAAGTTTATTGTTATCATGATCGTTCTTATTACGATGGCAGGTTCCGTGATGTTGATACCGAGTAAACTGGTACTTGCCAGAATGCTTCCCGGAAAAAGTGCCAATACCTTTACCATTTATGTAGATACAGCGACCAATGCCTCCATAAAAGAGACAAAGTCTGTGACGACCTGTATAGTCAACTATATGACAAAAGAGAAAGAAGTGACCGATATGGAAGTCTTTTTGGGACAGGGTGCACCGCTGGATTATGCCGGACTGGTCAAAGGCTCAGCATTGAAAGCCCTGAAAAACCAGGCGGAGATAGTCATTAACCTGACCGATAAACATGAACGTGATGAGCCTTCTTTTATGACGGTGCATCGTATCCGTCCGCTGCTGAACAAGAAATGTGGTACGCTGGTTCCCAATACAAGTATCAGATTTACAGAAATGCCTTCCGGACCTCCAACCCTGGCGACCGTTGTTATTGAATTGTATGGTAAGAACGATCAAGTTTTGAGAAGGACTGCTGAAGATGTTGCCGCTATTTTAAAAGAAACGGAAGGACTGGTAGATGTAGATATTATGCAGGATGATCTCTATACCAAATATGATCTTGTTCCCGATAAAGAGAAGATCATACGCAGTGGTTTGTCCGTGGATCAGGTTAATAAGATTATATTTCTTGCTTTCCAGGGTATGCCTATAGCGGTTAAAAATACACGGGATCAGCAAGATCAGATCCCTATTTTCCTGCGTCTGGATCAAGAGACACGTATGGTCAAGTTTGATACAGAAGCGGCATTACAGAATAAACTTTCATCTCTGAAACTTATGAATGTCAAAGGGATGATGGTACCTTTGAGTGAAATAGTCAAATTGAATGCGGTACAATCAAGTCCAAGTATTTTTAGAAAAAATCTTAAAAATATGGTCACTATTACTGCAGAGTGTGACATGGTGAGTCAGGTCTATCCTCTGCTGGATGCACGAGACACTATCATAGATCAACTATGGAAAAAATATGATATTTCCAAAGTGGATGGAATCAATACTTTTATGTTTGACTTAAATCTTGTAGATAGAAAGACAGGTAACAAAATGCTTTTGCGCTGGGATGGTGAGATGAAAGTTTCTCTTGACACTTTTCGCGATCTGGGTGGTGCTTTTATCTCTGCATTGGTATTGATGTTTCTTTTGATGGTGGTGTACTACAAGTCTTTTGCCTTGAGCGGCATAGTCCTCATTGGTTCTTTTCTCTCTATTATCGGGGTGATCGCCGGTCACTGGGTTGCGGATAAACTTTCACTTTTTATGACAGATGTCAATTTCTTTCTAACGGCGACATCGTTGATAGGATTTATTTCACTGATGGGAATCTCTGCACGTTCGTCACTGCTGCTGATAGATTTCTCGAAATCACTGATAGCCGATACGGGTATGGAAAAGAAACGCGCCATAGCCATAGCCACGGCAACCAGAGCAAAACCTATTATGCTGACGGCGGTAGCAATTATATTAGGGTCATTGCTGCTTGCGACTGATCCGATATTCGGTGGTTTGGGTGTGGCATTGATCTTTGGATCCATGGCGGCAACACTGGTATCACTCTTTTTTATTCCTGTGCTTATGGACAATGCGCGTGCGATGATGCCTGATGACCATGATCATAGTAAGGATGAGTGTGAAGAGGGGGATGACAGTACTTGGTGTATACTCACCAATAATATCAAATCCTTTTTCCCTAAGAAAAAGGAAGAAGATTGTGAGTGATTACGTTAGAAGTACCTTTAGTTAATACGATGTCATTTTTCTGTTGTAGATACTTGGGTCATATTCTAGTAATATTTTAGTATACATACCCGGATAGATCTTGTCATCTTTTCTCTCGAAGGAGATACGTATGGTAAAGGTATGTGTCATGGGATTGGCAGAGGGTACAATAGACTTGATACGTCCTCTGCCCCTGTAGAGAATAGAAGGAATTTCAAATTTAACAAAATCCCCTTCATTCACTTTCAAAAGATCACTTTCTGAAATTTGGGCTTCTATTTCAAGATGGGAAAGGTCGACTAAGATCATCACGGGAAAACCGGGCATTACCATATCACCGACATGCAGGTTTTTCTGTACAATAATCCCGCTGCTGGGTGCTTTTACCTCAAGGTAGTGGGAAATGATGCTGACCTCTTTTGCCTTCTGTGCGGCACTTTTGACCATGGCTTTCATGGCTTTGAGCATTGATGAAGTATGCTCTGCAGAGATGGAAAGGTTTTCGTTCATATCTTCAAAATTAAAGGTACTGTTTTTATTTCTGGAAAGCAGTGCCTTGTTCCTTCGTATTTCATCAAGTTTGCTTCGGTAGACATCGGTGAGTATCTCTGCCTGTTCAAGTCCAAGATTGACTTGCTCTTTTAAAATGTCAAATTCGGCAGACTCCATTTTAAAGAGATCGTCTTCGCGTTTTACTTTGTCTCCAATATTGACATATACCTCTTTGACGTAACCCATGTAACGTGCACCGATATATTTTTTATTGTCAGAAACAATCGTACCTGTAATATTGATGGTATTGGCAAAAAGTGTTGAGGTTAGCAGAGAAGAGATTAGCAGGGCACTTAGTGTAGTTTTTTTCATTAGTTATACCTTTTTAATATTATTGATGAAATTAAACAATTTAGATAACTATATTTTATACTAATAAAGTTAAAAGTAGGGAGTAAAAGTGATGAAGTGTGAAAATAGAATGGAAAGTGTTACGAGATGATGAAGATGAAAATCCCACCATAAAGGTGGGAATGGATCTTAAAATTTATATGTAAGTTGGAAAGAAAGAGAGTCTTCTCTATGATCTGTTGTTACTGAATCTAATCCAAGCCCAAGTGCACTTACATCAAATGTTTCCGTTGCTGTCGGCGCATAGACATATGCTATATCAACTGAGAATTGCTCATTGAAGGCATAACTCCCACCCACGGTATAGTGCTGCTCTTCTGTAGCAGGGAAACCTAGTAGGTTGAACATATTGATGGCTGGGTTCTGTGTTTCAACAACTGCACTCTTTGCGTAGTTGTACCCAAGTCTGAGTGCCCAGTTGTCTTGTGTATACTGATAACCAAACGCGTAGACATCCTGGTCTTCCCAGCCAAAGTCTTTATATCCTTTTGCAGATGACCATTGGATCTGTTTATAGTCAAATGCAAATGTATGCTGATCCATAGTATAAGCGATACCTACACCAAATTCAGCTGGCTGTTCCAAGTGGTCACCGTCTGGAAGTGTAATACCAAATGGTGCAGTTGCAGTACTAAGTTGGTTGGTATATTCCATATCGATCGATGATTTATAAACGGCACCCAATACAAGTCCGTTTGAGAAATCGTAGGTTACTCCTGCTGAAAAACCAAAACCGAAGTCCTGCGCCAACCCCGCACCAAAAGATGCAGTCATTGGATTAGCCATACCTGTTGGCATTACATAATTAATGTCGAGGTTACCATATTGCAAAATAGGTGCAATAGCAATACTGAATCCGTTAGTTTTATATGCTAATGGTACGGCGAATTGCATTAATTGTAAATTTGTAACCATATCGAAGTTATTGAATTTTCCTTGTGGAAGTGTGTTGGCTATGCCTGCACCCTGACTGTAATCTGTACCCATACCAGCTGTTCCCCACATACCGATTCCCACATAAACATTTTCATTTATTTTATGAGCCAGTGAAACTTCCGGGATCATATTCATATCAGCATCACTCGTTAACTGACCCTGTGGAGGCAGTGCATTTGGATTGGCGTTCAATTGTGTTTGAATATCCGGCATAAATACCGTACCACCAAATGAAATTTCTGTACCTTCTACTGCAGTGATCAATGCAGGGTTGTTCAGTGTAGATTCTGCGCCATGACTCATGGCGATACCGACACCACCCATACCTCTTGCTTTTGCACCTACTGAGATAAGGTGATCTCCGTTTGTCGCATGTAGTAGTGTTGATGTTAATAGTGACAGAGTGATCCCTGCACCAAGTTTTTTAAATGTACTTGTGTTCATTGTTCTTCCTTGCTTTTTATTTGAATAGCAATAGTATAGTTTAATATAAAGTTAATGTCAATAATTTATATAAATATTGTTATTTTATAAAAAAAAATTATGAATGTGTGTAGTTATGACATAGTTTTTAAGTTGATTAAAATGAAAATACAAGAGTGATTTTGCGGTAGTTATGGTACTCTTTCCCTAGCATTTAAGAAAAGAGGAAAAATGAAAAGTAGGGAGTTGTTAGTTCTGACTTGTTAACAGTTTAAGTTCATAAGTAAGGACAGTAGTCAGCTCAGTATACTCTTTTTTGGTAATAAGACCACTTTCAAGTCCATCTTCATATCTGTGCAATTCGTTTTTTATCTGGATGATAATCTCAGCCATTTTTGATCCTTTATAATTTAATGTATATAACTCTAACATTTCTATACATTTTTTGTAAGAGCATTTCGACACTTTTTTTTTCTATCAAAATGCTTAGTTGGTATATAATTTTGCTATACTGAAGATAAGAATAAACAATAAGGTCTTGTTTTGAATTTTTTTGAATACATTAAAAGATGCAGAGAAAAAAACAATATGACTCAGGAGCAACTGGTAGAGCATCTGTATGAATTTGATACAGAAACCTTTTTTGGGCTGGATACCTCTACGCTCAGCAGGTGGGAGAGGGGTACAACACAACCCAAGTTTTTAAAACAGGTGGGGATCATTAAGTATTTTCAAGAGCTTGAGAAGGAAGCGTTCCCTTGCATAGATCATTACACATTAAGTGAAATAGATAATTTTATCTGCCGTAATTGTGTAGAGAATATTTTGGGTAAAAATAAACAGATCATTTTAAATTTTCCTTCTGCCTTGATGAATTTCAGAGAGATGCATGTGACGCGTATTGAGGATCCGTCAAAATTCAAACCGGCATATGCATTACTGATGGATATGCATAAAGCAACCAATGCCCCATATACTCAGAATTCACTTGAAGAGTTTGAATCATGGACGCTTGATTCGAACAGTTTCTTCTTGGCATGTGAATATAAAAGTGCCTTTTTAGGATTGTTGTTCACTATAAAACTGAAACAAAATGTTTTTGAACAGTTAATGAATTTTGAGATCAAACGATCTGAACTTACAGAAAAGGATTTCGCCTCTGCAAATGAAGAAGGGTCTGTGATACTCCTGGCCTCCTATGCGATCAATACGAAAGCAGCGATCATGCTTTTTTCTATGTTGTATGCCTATCTCATTAAAAATCAGAAAAAAATACTTGAAGTCGGTGTGATGACTTCTTTTGAAGAGGTCAAAAAAGTAGTTAAAAATATGAAACTGGCGTATTATAAAAGTAAAGTCTTGGATGATGGTATTAAAGTAGATACTTACAGAGCAGAACTTAAAAAAGTCCTGGCCTCTGAAGATGTAGCAAAAATGATCTTTTCATAGGGCATAAAACTTTAGATCAATGAAAAGTTTAGATTTTAGATAAAACAAATGCTTCCATCTCGGCAACCACTTCATCAAGAGTTCTTTCACCATTGATAATAGTTAAAAGCCCTTTGTCTGTATAAAATCTCTGAATGGCACCCAAAGGTTCCGTATAGATCTTCATTCTGTCGTTGAATACTTCTTCCGAGTCATCTGAACGCTCTTCACCCGGTGCCGCTTCTGCTCTACGACCAAGGATTCTTTCTCTTGCCACTGCTTCAGAAACTCTTACCTCAATGACGGAAGTCAATTCGATATTGTCTTCTTTGGATACAAGTTCATCAAAAGCAGTCATTTGCTCTTCGCTTCTTGGATAACCGTCGATCAGGACATTGTCAACCGGTGCATTGTTGATGGCAGATACGATCGTGTTCACGATGATCTCAAGTGGTACAAGTGCACCTCTTTTAATATATGAGTCGATCTCTTTGCCGAGTTCTGAACCACTTGCGACTTCTTCTCTTAACATGTCACCGGTAGAGTAGTGAACGATCTTGTCTGCATGGTTTTCAGCAATGATACTTGCATCCGTTGTTTTTCCTGATCCTGGTGCTCCGATGATCAAAAATAGTTTTTTCATGTTTTTCCTTTTGTTAATTTATGCTGATGGTGCTTGTTGTCTGATCCTGAGGCTTAACTCTTTAAGCTGCTCGGCATCCACTACACTTGGTGCATGTGTCAGAAGACATTGTGCTTTCTGTGTTTTAGGGAAAGCGATCACTTCACGAATAGAACTTGAACCTGTCATCAGCATGATCATTCTGTCAAGACCCAGGGCAAAACCACCATGTGGTGGTGCACCGTACTTAAGTGCTTCAAGCAGGAATCCGAACTTGTCATTGGCTTCTTCTTCATCAATACCAAGCAGTTTAAAGATCTCTGCCTGCATATCTTCTTTATGGATACGGATAGACCCGCCGCCAAGCTCTGTACCATTAAGTACTACATCGTAAGCGATCGACTCAATCTCTTCGATATCATCAAAGTCAAGAGATTTTGGCTGTGTGAACGGATGGTGCAGTGCTTTGACTCTTCCGTCTTCCACTTCAAACATAGGGAAGTCCATGACCCACAAGAACTCAAAGGTGTCTTTCGGGATGATTTCCATGATCTCTGCAAGGTAGATACGGAAACGACCCATGTAGTCCCATACCAGTTTTTTATCTCCGGCACCAAAGAATACCGCATCGCCTACTTGGAGGCCACATCTGTCGATGATCGCCTGAAGGTCATCTTCAGTAAAGAACTTTGCCAATGGCCCTTTGAGACCCTCTTCTTTCATTTGGAAGTAACCTAGACCGGAAGCACCGAATTTACGGACATATTCTTCAAAACCTTTCATCTGGCGTTTTGAGAAAATTTCGTCCCCTTTTGGAACTCTTAATGCTTTGATACGGTTCTTTTTAGGCGTTGCAGCGATCTTTGAGAAGATCTCATTGTCACATCTTTCAAAAATATCGATAACGTCTACCATAGCAAGGTCATAACGCATGTCCGGCTTGTCTGAACCGTAGTTCTCCATAGCCTCAGAGTAAGTCATACGGTTGAATTTGGTAGGTACCGAGTCAAAACCACATTTGTGGAATACATCTGAGATGAGTTTTTCAGCGACGGTAATGACGTCTTCCTGATCACAGAAA
>Ga0256834_1001419_pt1 | contig 16311 bp, 16 predicted proteins | sample 4281140metaG_FD_190536 | JGI IMG/M metagenome (GOLD analysis project Ga0256834, IMG submission 190536) | Hydrothermal vent microbial communities from East Pacific Rise, Pacific Ocean - 4281-140 | ecosystem: Environmental > Aquatic > Marine > Hydrothermal vents | place: Pacific Ocean: East...
TTATTTGAGCAGCTGAAATTCTAGCAGAAAAAGCAAGAGCAAGGTTTGCTCTCACGCTTAAATGTTCAAACAGATTATTGCTTTGTAAAAGGATGGAAACAGGACGTTTTTGTGTATTTATGCCAGAAATGTCCCTGCCATTTAATTCTATTGAGCCGCTTTTTGGCTTTAAAAAGCCAGCAATTAAATCAAGCAAAGTAGATTTCCCAGCCCCACTAACGCCGCTAATTAGAGCAATTTCTTTGGGTTTGACTTCAAGGTTAAAAATATACGGCTCGTTCTGCCCATCATAAGAAAATGAAATATTATTAAGTTTTAGCATTTGAAAACCTCTTTGTTATTTTTGGTAAAAGCCAAAAAACTAGCAATGCTAAAACCAACATTACCGCACCAATTGAACCTGCATCATTATTTCTATACGCACCAATTGCTCGCATCATTAGCCAAGGTAGGGTTGCAAAATCATCAGTTCCAAACAATGAAATAATGCCAAGATCTCCAAGCGAAAAACAAAATGCAAGGGCTAGCACAAGGCCAATCTCATGACCTAATAACGGCCATTCAATAGATTTAAAACGTCGAAGTCCTGATAATCTAAGTGACTTGGTTATTTTGCTATATCGAATATTTGCAGCCTGAATTGGTGGTAAAAGAATGGCAACACAAAAAGGCAAAGCTAGCAATGCATTAGCAATAATAAGCACAAATGGTGCAGCAATAGTTGAGGAAATACCCAAATCTCTAATAAGAATAAACAGCCCCAAAGAAAGCACAACTGCTGGCACAATCATAAAAGCAAAAATAGGAAGATAAAGGGCTGCTTTGCCATATTTATTTTGAATTTCTACTTGAGCAAAACTTAGTGCTAACGCCAGTGTTAAGCAAAGCAATGCGCTTAAAACCCCAATAATAAAACTTGTAAAAAAACTATTCCAAAAACTTGTCTTTAGGATCAGCTCAATTAAATTCTGCCCCAATCCATCATATAAAACGGATAAAAGAGGGCTTAAAAATATAAGTGAGCCAACGGATAATATTATAGCTTGAACTATAATTATAGATTTTGAATCATGCCATTTTTGCCTATGTGTCATACCTGCAACTATGGTATTTGGCAGATAGAAAATACTAGGTAAAATTATTGTAAAACAAATGATAAGCTGAATTAAGGCCAGTTGAACTGCGCTATTTAAATCAAAATCTAACCTCACTGCTGAAAAAATCGCAACCTCAAGTGTTTGGTTTGCAGGACCTGCACCTAGTAATAAAACTATTGGAAAAGAAGTGAATGATAGTAAAAATATTATTGAGCCAAGTGCTGGCAAAGCCCCAGAGATAGCTGGCCAATCAAGCACTAAAAATCTTTTCCATGCGTTTAAATCAAGGCTTTGCCCAATTTTTAATGCTCGGCTTGGAATGGCATTTAATCTAGCTAATAATATGGTTGCAACAAATGCACCACTTAAAATTGTGTGAGCTAAAATTATTCCATGCAGTCCAAAAATTGAACCGATTGGCCTAAGTCCAAAATACTCAAGCATATAATTTATAAACCCCGAACGACCCCAAACATTTATCAGGCCAAGGCCAATAACAAGAGCAGGTGTAACAATTGCTGCGGCAAATAGGCCGACCAAAAGAGAGCGGCCAAAAAAGTTTAATCGGTTAAAAGACCACGAAATTATGATGCCAAAAAATAAAGAAAATATCACACTTAAAAATGCCTGAAATGCACTTTTGCCTACCAAAGTGAGAATATCATTGTTTACAACAAAATTACTTGGCGGAGCTTGAATAAGCAGCACAAAGAAAATTGTTACCACCAACAAACCAGTGCTTAAAGCAATGAATATACCAAATATTTTACGGCTATTAAATTCCATTTATTTTATTGCTTCAAACATTTCATCAATCCATTTTTGAGAATTATTTTCAATCAAATTTGCATTAATCAGCAGTGTATTTTTTGGAGAGATAAGATTTTCAAAACCCTTAGGCAGATCTATATTCTTAACCGGATACATCCAATTTGAAGTGGTAATAATTGCCTGCGCTTCATCTGAAATTAGAAAGTCTAAAAACTTGCGAGCTAATTTTTTATTGACTGAATTTTTTAATATTCCAGCAACTTCAACTTGTAAATAATGTCCCTCGTTAAAATTTGCAGCTTGAAATTTATCGTCATCTTCAGCAATCAAATGATAAGCAGGCGAGGTTGAATAACTTAAAACCATATCCGCTTCGTCTTTTAAAAACAAATTATACGCCTCGCCCCACGAGCGAGTGATAGTTAAAATATGGGGTGAAATATCTGCCCAAACTTGATTGCTATCTTCATCATAAGCAGCCTTTAACCAAAGCATTAAACCAAACCCAACAGTAGAGGAGCGGGGATCTTGAATGATTATTTTAAAATCTTTATCCATTTGAGCAAGCTCAAGAAAAGAGGAAGGAGGGTTTTTGAGTTTCTCTTTATTATAAACAAAAGCAAAATACCCAAAGTCAAATGGAAGAAAAATATCTGATCGCCAATCATTTGGAACTTTTAGCGACTTAGTATCAATTTCATGATTTTCAAATAGGCCAGAAAGTTCGCCCTTTGAAATTATAGAACTATCAAGACCAAGTAAAATGTCGGCCTTGCTTTTGTCACCCTCAAGTTGAATTTTGCGCAAAGCAGAGATTGAACTAGCAGTACTTACCCATTTAAGCGTGCAGTTACATTTTTTTTCAAACCGTTTTTTTAATTTTGGCCCAGCCCCCCATTCGGAAGAAAAACTGTCATAAGTATAAATGTAAAGAATTGGCTTTTCTTGTGCATTAGAGCTAATGGACAAAGAAAATAATAATAATACTGTTAAAAAATATCTGATAATCATTCTAGTTTCTTTATAATTTTATGATTATCTTTTGAAAAAAATTAGCTAAGTTAAAGCTCTCAATAAGAGTGCTTTAGACTTCTCGAACTTCCTCCGCCAGCATAATCTGGTTCAGGTTCAATGGGTTTTTCTCAGCAATAAAAATTGCACCCCAGCGAGATGAGCGAGTTTAAGACTATAAAACTGTATTGTGCAAGAAAAGAATTTAATGATTAAAATTGATAATATTTTGGTTTTGGTTGGTGGTGGCTGGGTAGATGAAGAGCATTTGCGCCAGTTGCATGAAAGCGGAGTAGAGATAATTGCCGCCGATGGGGGTGCAAATTATTGTGCTAAATTAGACATTGTTCCAAAAGCAATTATTGGCGACATAGATTCACTTTTAAACAAGCAAGAATGGGCTAAAAAAACTACGCTTTTGCAAATTGAGGAACAAGAAACCACCGATTTTGAAAAATGCCTTTATTCAACAAATGCGCCTTTAACTATTGCGTTTGGAATGAGTGGAAAGCGGCTAGATCATACATTAGCGGCAATTAATATTATTGGCCGATATGCTAATGAAAAAAATATAATTCTTGTAAATGAGGACGACTTTGCATTTGGAGTATGTGGAAGTTTTTCATTTGAAATTGGCAAGGGTCAAAATATTTCAATTTACCCATTAGGAAAAATTGAATTTCAAAAATCAACTGGTTTAAAATATCCACTTGATGGGCTGACATTTGAGCAGAATAAAAGAATTGGGATTTCAAATTTTTCAATAAGCAAAAATTTTACGATTACCCCAAAAGACGATAATAAAAACCCCTATTTAGTAATTTTTCCAAAACCCAATTTAAAAAAACTAATCAAACAATTATCTAAGTAATTTCTGGTAAGTTTTGGCTCTTAACTCTTAACCTTTTTCTTTGTTTCTAGCTCGTGCCAATGCAGGCCTTGCCCAAACTCTATCAAGATAGATTTTATAATCAGTGGGAATTTCAAACCGCTCATATCTAGCCCATTGTCCAATTTGGGTAAGGAAAATATCAACAATACTAAATTTATCACCCATGGCATAATGATTATCGCCTAATCGAGCTAATAGGGTTTTTACAGCTTTACTAAATTCAAATTTAGTCCATTCAGACAAGTCAACTTGTAGTTTTTTAGGTATTAGTGGGGAGTTCTTTTTATGTTTTCGATATGCCCAAACAGGCGGCTCAAGTTCTGATTGTGCAAAGAACAACCAACTATCAATTTGCGCCCTCTCTAATGATCCACAAGGTGCAGATAGTCCTTTTTCCTTGTGTACATCAGCAAGATAAAGGCAAATGGCTGCGCTATCGCTAATTGCCTGTTCAACGTTGTTATCAACAACTAGCACAGGAATTTTCCCAGCTGGATTTAAAGCTAAAATTTCTTTGCTTTGTGGGCGCACATCAATAAATTCATACTCAACGCCAAGCTCTTCAAGCACCCAACTAACTCGGATTGAACGAGAGCCAGAAAAACCATAGACTTTATAGCTCATAATTTCCCCTTACTCATGCCTTGTTTCAAATCTATTTAGTTAAGGCATCTTCTTTCACAGCCTCTTGCACTTTTTCAAATGCTCTTACCTCAATTTGGCGAATGCGTTCTCGAGATACATTAAACTGCTGTGCTAGTTGCTCAAGGGTAAGTGGTTTTTCACGCAATCGACGAGCCTTGAAAATTTTCAATTCTCTTTCGTTTAAAACTTCCATCGCACTGTTTACTTGTCCCATGCGCTCGTTATATTCTTCTGAATTTCCAAGCATAATTTCTTGATTTGGCGTATCATCAACCAGCCAGTCTTGCCACTCGCTCGCCCCTTCTTCAGAATTCATGGGAGCATTAAGTGAACTATCGCCCGATAGGCGTGCATCCATTGAAACAACTTCTTTTTCGCTTACTTTGAGCCTATCTGCAATCTGCTTGATATGCTCGGGGTGCATCTGCCCACCTTCAAGCGCAGCAATTTGCCCTTTGACTTTGCGTAAATTAAAAAACAGGCGTTTTTGAGCCGAAGTAGTGCCGATTTTTACTAATGACCAAGAACGCAAAACATATTCTTGAATTGAAGCCCTAATCCACCACATTGCATAGGTAGCAAGTTTAAAACCTTTGTCTGGCTCAAATCTTTTTACTGCATGCATAAGGCCAACATTGCCTTCAGATATTACTTCAGAAATTGGCAAGCCATAACCTCGATAACCCATAGCAATTTTTGCAACAAGTCGAAGGTGTGAGGTAATAAGTTTTTGGGCTGATTGAGGATCTTGATGCTCTTTATAATTCTTGGCGAGCATAAATTCTTCCTCAGGCTTTAGCATCGGATATTTGCGAATTTCCTGCAAATAGCGATTTAAACCGTCATTAGAACTCAATGTTGGCAAATTTGAATGTGCCATCTATCCCCCTGAACTATCTAGTTAATTACAATAAAAGTAAATTATGGCAAGAAAATGCAAAAATATTAAATTTATTCATTTATGACATATAGTGCAAAAAAAACAAATTACACCCTTAAGAGGAATATAAGCTAGTTTTTTTTGTGTCTTTTAGTATTAAAAGCAAGGTCATATGGCTTTAGGGTTTCTTCTAATTGTGCCATATCGCTTGGCAATTTAGCACTAAAAAACATAGTTTCTTTTGTTCTTGGGTGCTTAAAGCCTAAAACTTCAGCGTGCAAGGCTTGGCGGTTAAGTGCAAAAAATGCATCTTGAAGTTTTTGAGGTAAAATTTTTACTTTTGTCGCAAAACCACTAGCATATAATTTATCACTTATAAGCGGGTGCTTAATATGAGCCATATGAACCCTGATTTGGTGAGTTCGTCCAGTTTCAAGATGGCATTGCATTTTAGTTATTTCCCAGCCCTCACCTCCATATCTACTTGTAGTCTGATAATGAGTTATTGCGTGCCGTCCGTCTTTTCTTACAGATTGTTTTAATCGGTTGAACTTATCACGCCCAAGATGAGCCTCAATTCTGCCTGCACCAGTTTGAAACCGCCCCCAAACAAAAGCAATATAGCTTCTTTTTAAAGGCCCTTTTTTTCCATGGTCAGCAAATTGTTTTGCTAGGTGATTTAATGATTTCTCATTTTTTGCAACTACCATAATGCCAGATGTATCTTTATCTAGCCTATGCACAATTCCGGGGCGTTTTACCCCGCCAATACCAGAGAAACTTTCACCACAATGATGAAGCAATGCGTTTACTAACGTGCCATCAGGTGACCCAGGGGCTGGGTGAACAACCATTCCAACAGGCTTATTAATTACTATTAAATCTTCATCTTCATAAACAATATCAAGTTTTATGTTTTGTGCCTTTGGCCTTGGGTCAATTGGGGGAGGGGCAGATAAAATAATTTCATCTTCGGGTTTGACCTTATGCCTTGGCTCTATTATCTTAACCCCGTTGAGTGTGACAGCACCTTCAAGAATAAGCTGCTTAACTCTTGTGCGGCTTATATCGTTTTGAGCTTTCCCCAAAAAGGCATCAAGACGAGAGGGGGCTGCATCTTGTTCAACCAAAAACGTTTTTGCAATATTTTCTTTAGGATTTTCTTCCAATGCCATCTCCAAAAAATAAAACCACTAATAATAACTCTAACAATGATATAGATGATTTATCACCAGATACGCTAGCATTATTAGAGCGAGCAAAGAAAAGATTTATTTTCTCGATGAGTTTGCTCTTCATAGGAATTGCAGCAGTAATTTTTGCAGTGGTTATGCGCTCTTCTGATAATACTCAAAAAGATAATACTCAAGACTTAGTAAATAAGTATACTGCTGGTGTTTTGGTTGTACCAAATGGGGCGCAAATTTTGTCAACTATTCCTAGCGAGGGTATGATTGCTATTACCTTTGAAGTAGATAAAAAAACTACATTGCGGTTATTAGATGGTGCAACAGGGGCAGTTATTAAAGATATTGATTTTGTAAGCGAGAGATAAAAGCAAAATCCCTATTGGTTTGGTGTTGAATCATTTGCATTTTTGCCAATGAATTTTTGAACCTTATCAAAAAGGCTTATTTCATTGTCATTGTTACCTACGCCACTTTGATTTTTTACATCACCTTGCGCATTATCAGTTTTTGGCAGGTTCATTATTGATGATGTAATTGAAGCAATTTCTTGCATTTGATTACGCATAATTTTTTTGCTGCTATATCTATCTTTTTTTACAATCACATTCTCTAAATCAGAAATAATAACTTTTAGTACGTCCATTTGGTCATTTATTTTAATATCTTTTGCAAGTGAGTTATGCTCTTTATTAACATTTTTAATTATTGAGGATTTTTTGGCTAAATTATTAAGGTGATCGCTTGCATTTGAAATTTGCGTTTGTGCGATACTAGCTTTTTTATGGTGTTTGCCAGTTATAGTTTTTTCAACAAATGGAGCAGGGTTTAGAGCATTAGCTTTTTTGGTTTGAATAAGTGTTTTAGCAAGGTCTGCAGACTTGGCTTTGACCTCATTTAATTCTCTTTCTCGCATACGCAATCGTTGGGATATATCTGCATTTTGTTTTTGAAGCGAGGTGTTTTTTTCTTTAATTAGCAGTATTTCTTGTGAAACCTCTCTGTTGACTTCAACTTGTTTTGCTTGCTTGGTGACAAGAATGGCATTTTCATTTTTAAGGTTGCTTATTTGTGCGAGCTGTTTTGATATTATTTCACGCAGATTTTCAATATTTTTTTCAAGCTGTCTAGTTGAAAGTGCAAACTCTGCTCGCAACTGATCTTTATTTGCCAAAATCTCGGCTGTTGTAACTGGTTTATCAGATTCTAAGCGTTTCTTGGTAATGCGTACCGCACGCTTCCATACTCTAGACATGATCACTAATGCCAAAAGAGAGGCAATTAAGAAACCCAAGGCCAAATATATTATATTTTCTATGCCCAACTTATATCTCTTGCGCTATTCATTGAAATCTTAGACCATCACTTTATCGCTATTAGGGCAATAAACGCAAATCATAATAAATAAGAATTTTAGATCAAAAAGGATTCCAAGTTGGTGCTCGAGTAAATTTCAAATATCCAACATTCACTCCAAGCCTTGCGCCAACACCTGAGCGAATAGGCACAATATAAATATTATTATAACCCAAAGCTGTCATTCCAAGACCACCAACAACATAAGCCGATCCATCAACTCCGGGGTAGCGACCATAAATAGAATCAACATTAGGAAGGTTGTAAACCAGCATCATAACTTTTGATCCATCACCCCCAATATCAAAACCAATTGATGGTCCTTGCCAAAAAACAGACTTCTGCCCTTCGTTTCTTGTATACATTGTTCCATCACCATAGCGTGCGCCAGCAAATAAAGCTCCTGAGGCTTCTTGGCCTAAGATATAAGCATTTGGCAAACCAAATTGAGATATTGTCCGCTCAACAATAGAGGCCAAGCCTTGAGTTACCTCACCAAAAAACTGATTTCCTGTATTAACTAGATCATCACTTGAATAGGTTTCTGAAAGTGTACCGCCCTGAGCAAACACAATATTTGGGGAAAAAACTAGAGTTGCAATTATAAAAAAAATAGCTCCAAAACGTTTAAACATTATTTTAAGCTCCATTTGAAATAAAAATATCACTTCTTTACTTTGGCCTCATTATTTTTAGTTAACTTAGGCATAAGAAGAAGTTTTGTTAATTTAAAGTGGCAATTAGTGGCGATGTTAGGGCAAAAAAGTAAATTATTATTAACCAATTTGCTTAAAGCGCAATTATTTTTGCGTCTTTTTTTGGTGAGCGTATTTTTATTTACAACTAATTCTCACTCATTTGCACAAGCAAGACAATTGCAAAATGCAATAGTGATTGATCCATTAAGCGGCGTTGCAATAAATGGCTATGATCCCGTTTCATACTTTATTTCGGATGAGCCAGAACAAGGCCTGCCCGAATATGAGTATATTTGGTATGGCGTGCCTTGGCTTTTTAGCAGCGAGGCAAATCGTGATGTTTTTGCTATTTCTCCAGAAGTTTACAGCCCAAGATTTGGTGGTCATGGCGCTATGGGGCTAGCCCGAGGTTATTTATCAGATGGAAATCCGCATGTTTTTGCAATTTTAGGAAAAAGGTTATTTCTTTTTTATTCAAGTGCAAACCGTGATGCTTTTATGCTTGCCCAACGAGCATCTTATATAAAAGCCCAAAAAAATTGGGAGTTTTTTACTGCATCTGTAAATAATCTACAAAAATAAGAGAGTTTATATTTCCCTTGTTTCGTTTTTTATGATTCTATTAAATTTTGATTCTATAATTATTTTATAAGGAAAGACTGCATGTCTGATTTGGATAAAAGTGCCGACAAACAAGAAATTCCTCCCCTGATTGAACTTGAGGCTAATGACCTTGCTGCAATGCTTTGTTCAAAAGTTTGTCATGATTTAATAAACCCAGTTGGGGCAATTAATAATGGTCTGGAAACTTTAGACGATCCAAGTCAAGCAGCAATGGCTGATTTTGCAAAAGAAATGATTGCAAGTGCTGCCCAACAATCACTTGCAAAATTAGAATATGCACGCCTTGCTTATGGAGCATCATCTACCGCTGGAACAGAATTTGATACACGTGAGTGTGAGCGAGTAGCAAATATTCTTTTTGCAATTGAAAAAGCAGATATTGAGTGGAAAATTGCCCCAGTGTTTTTGCCAAAAAATAAAGCAAAATTGCTGATGAATATGCTGGTAATTGTTTTGGCAGGCGTTCCGCGTGGTGGTAATGTTATTGTTGATATTGAAGGTGAAGCAGGCCAAGAAATACTAAAATTGTCGGCATCAAGCAATCCTGAAAAAAGACAAAAAACACTTGTCCCCTTAGGTGTGAAAGAGCTTTTAGCAGGCAATCCTGTTGAAGGGGTTGATGCAAGAGGAATTCAGCCATTTTATACTGGTCTTTTAGCAAGAATGAGTAATATGGATTGTGAATTATTGCTTGATGGCTCTGAGCTAACTTTTGTAGCAACACCAAAAAAAGCCTAAATTTTAAGTATTCTTACGATGTTTTTAGCATTTAAAAAACTGTGAAGTGACACTAAGTACGAATACCAAGTCCCTCAGATCGAAAGAATTCATTAACCAAAACCGATCAAATCTTTGGCAGATATAATTATCAACCAAAGGCAAGATTTATGGACGATTTACTAAGTGAGTTTTTAACCGAGACTAATGAAAGTCTTGAAGTGGTTGATAATGAATTAGTCAGGTTTGAGCGAGAGCCAGACAATGCTCAAATTTTGGATAATGTTTTTAGGCTTGTTCATACGATTAAGGGAACATGTGGGTTTTTAGGCCTACCTCGTCTAGAAATGTTAGCCCATGCGGGTGAAACATTAATGGGTTGCTACCGAGATGGCGCACCTGTTAGCGATGATGGCGTTTCAACCATTTTGGCCTCAATTGATAGAATAAAAGATATTTTAGCAGCTCTAGAGGAAACTCAAGAAGAACCAGAGGGCAGTGATGAGGAGCTAATAAATAAGCTGCTTAATCTTGCAGGAGTGGTCACTGATGCAGATGCAGTTAAAGAGGAGAATGCGCCAGTCCAAGAAGAGGCTATAGAGCAAGAGTTAGATATTTTAGAAACTGAGAAAGAGGAAATAAAAGAAGGAGGCGGAGGTACATTAGGGCGTGAGTTAAAACCAGGGGAGGTTTCGCTCGATGATTTAGAGGCAGCATTTAGAGATGCAGAAGGGCCAGATCTTTCTTTACCAAAAGAAAGCAAAAAGGAAATATCAAGCAAGGCCAAAAAACCTAAAGGTGAGGGTTCATTAGCTAACCAAACCATTAGGGTAAATGTTAATACAATCGAGAATTTAATGACTATGGTTTCTGAGCTAGTTTTAACCAGAAATCAATTGTTAGAAATATCTCGCCGTCATGAAGGAAATGAAGAAGAAAGTGAGTTTAACACTCCATTGCAAAGGCTCTCAAATGTTACGGGGGAATTGCAAGAAGGAGTGATGAAAACCCGCATGCAACCAATTGGTAATGCTTGGGGTAAATTGCCAAGAATTGTGCGTGATTTAAGCGTTGACCTTGGCAAGCCAATTGATCTTGATATGGTGGGGGCAGAAACAGAATTAGACCGCCAAGTGCTAGAGCTTATTCGTGATCCGCTTACCCATATGGTAAGAAATTCTGCAGATCATGGCATTGAGATGCCTGATGTCCGTGAAAAAGCAGGCAAGAGCAAAGAGGGAACAATTAAACTTTCTGCATATCATGAGGGCGGGCATATTATCATTTCTATTGCAGATGATGGCAAGGGTTTGCCAACACAAAAATTAAAAGAGAAAATTCTTGATCTTGGATTAGCTTCAGAAAATGAGCTTGAATCTATGAGCGACAATCAAGTTCATAAATATATTTTCCATCCCGGTTTTTCAACCGCAGAAAAAGTAACCTCTGTTTCCGGTCGTGGTGTTGGCATGGACGTTGTGCGAACAAATATTGAACTTATTGGAGGGGTGATTGATTTAAAAAGTGTAGAGGGATCAGGCACAACTGTTACTATAAAAATCCCACTTACTTTAGCAATTATTCCAGCCTTAATCATTGAAACAGCAGGGGAGAGATTTGCTATTCCACAACTTGCAGTAAGTGAATTGGTGCGTGTTAATTTAGGTTCTGAAAGTCGGATTGAAAAAATCAAAGATGCAGAGGTTTTACGTCTGCGTAATTCACTTCTTCCAATTGTAAGGCTCACAAGCCTGCTTGATATGGACAAGAAAAAACCTGTGGCAGATAAAAATAATCTACAAATATCCAACTCAACCTTTGTGGTAGTAACGCAAGTTGGAACTCGATCCTTTGGTATAATTGTTGATGAAGTTTTTCACACAGAGGAGATTGTAGTTAAGCCGATGTCAAACATGCTAAAAGAGGTTTCTATGTTTTCAGGAACAACGATAATGGGTGATGGCTCTGTTATTATGATTGTAGATCCAAATGGAATTGCTCAGGCAGTAGGCTCAAGCCTTGATAGTGATGCCCATGAGCAAAGCAAAGAAACAAGCACTAAAAAAGAAGACGATAAAATATCATTGCTTATTTTTGAAGCAGGAACAAAAGATCCCAAAGCCGTGCCGCTTTCACTAGTTACCCGACTAGAGGAGTTTGATGTGGAAAGAGTTGAGTGTTCGGGGGATAGAAATATGGTGCAATATCGGGGCCGCTTAATGCCTTTGGTTTATGTGAGTGAAAAAACTAAAGATAAACAAGAAGGCTCTATTTCACTGTTAGTATTTTCTGAGAATGAGCGGGTTATGGGGCTGGTTGTTGATAGGATTATTGACATTGTTGAAGATAGACTTGAACTACAGGTAGATTCAGGTAGGGAGGGGTTTTTAGGCAGTGCAATCATTAGCGGGCAGGCAACTGAAGTCTTAGATGTAGGGTATTATTTACCCAAAGCATTCTCAGATTGGTTCGAGCGTAAAGAACAAATTGGCTCAGGTACAAGAAAATTACTATATGCAGAAGACAGCCAGTTTTTCCGTAATATGATTGTGCCTGTTTTAATTGGTGCAGGCTATGATGTAACGGCGGTTGAAGATGGAATAGAGGCCTATGATTTAGTTAAGGGGGGTGAAAAATTTGATATTGTTGTTACCGATATTGAAATGCCCAATATGGACGGCTTCACGCTTACTAGATATTTAAACGAAGATAAAAATGCAGCACATTGGCCAGTTATTGCCCTATCGGCATTTGTTGGCCCTGCGGCAAAAGCTCGTGCCGATCAATTAGGCATGTTTGATTTTATCGCTAAGTTTGATCGTAAAGGACTACTTGATGCTTTGAAACGATCTGAAGGAGTTATTGATGTGGAGGTTGCAGCATGAGTGAAGATAATTATGGTGAGAAAAAAAATATTGGCCAACAATATGTAACGATAAGACTTGGAGGTCAGTTGTTTGGTTTGCAAATTGATCGTGTGCAAGATGTGTTCATGCCAGAAAATTTTACCTTTGTGCCATTAACAAATCAAAAAATTGCAGGAGTTTTAAACTTGCGAGGAAAAATATTAACCGCAATTGATTTAAGCAAAGTATTTGATGTTAGCGCAGTGAATGAAACAAACTCTCAAAGGCCAGCAGTTAGTGTTATTCATGGAACAGAATCATATGTATTTTTAACCGATATTATTGGCGAAGTTGTAACATTAAACGAAGAATTACTTGAGCCTAACCCTGTGAATTTGAACTCAGATTGGGCAAAAGCAAGTATTGGCACTTATCGTTTAGAGAATGAGTTATTAGTTATTTTAGATATTGATGTTTTAATAGAAGACTTATTAAGTCAAGATGCCGCTTAATGGCTAATTTTGTAGAAGTGGAGAAAACAATGAAATCATGTTTAGTAGTAGATGATTCTAGTGTCGTGCGAAAAGTAGCACGCAGAATTTTGGAAGATATGGATTATATTGTTCAAGAAGCAGAAGATGGCCAAGAGGCGTATGATAAATGTATGCAAGAAATGCCAGATTCGATTTTACTAGATTGGAATATGCCAATTAAATCTGGCATAGAATTTTTAAAAGATTTGCGAGCATATGATGGCGGAACAAAACCAAAGGTTGTTTTTTGTACCACAGAAAATGACGTTGGTTTTATTGCAATGGCTTTAAGAGCAGGCGCAGACGAATATATAATGAAACCATTTGATCGTGATATTTTAGAAACAAAGTTCGAACGGCTTTGGGTGGATTAGGTTTTTTTAAATACTGAATGTAAGAAAATAATCTTAAGCAATAAATTAAGGTATTTCGCTTTGCTCAATATGACAATATTCACTTTGTCATCTTAAGTGCCCAGCACTTGTTATCTGTAGTGCCACCTAGAGTGGCTTTTGCTTATCACCTTAAGCTCCTACCACTTGTCACCTTGAGCAAAGCGAAAGGTCTTAAGCAGCAAGTAAATATTTTTAACCCTGCATTGTTGAAATTTTGTTCAATGTTGCTTGTTATTCTTTCTTCTAGCAAAATACCTCTCCTAAAAAGAAGATACTAAAACCACACCCTAGCATTCTTACTTATGAAACAATCAATCACACGCTTAGGAAATTAGCCCAAACTCACCATAGACAAAAATAGTGAGAAAAATATGGGCTTAGCAAATTTACAAAAACAAAGTGATGACAAGATTAAAGTAATGCTGGTTGAAGATTCAGCTGTGGTGCGAGGCATGGTGCGAAAATGGCTTCAGGCTGTGCCAAATGTTGAAGTTGTTGATAGTGCCGATAATGGTCAAATTGCAATAAATAAAGTTGGTGATTTACAACCAGATATTATTATTTTGGATATAGAAATGCCAGTAATGGACGGCATAACGGCTTTGCCAATTATATTGCAAAAATGCCCAAAGGTAAAAGTATTACTTGCATCAACTCTTTCAAAGAAAAATGCTGAAGTCACTTTAAAAGCAATGAGTTTGGGTGCGTCCGATTATATTGCAAAACCATCATTTAATCGTGATGGAAATGATGCACGCCTAGAGTTTCAAAAAGAACTAATACGAAAAGTAACGGGCTTAGTTCCAAGGCCAATCGCCACTAATAATAAACAAAGTTCACAAGGTGCATCTTGGGCCCCAATGCCTCAGGCAAATGCAGTTTTTTCTTTTCGAAGAAAATCTATAATCATGCCAAAAATCTTAGCCATTGGATCTTCAACTGGAGGGCCTGCGGCATTAACAAAGGTTTTTATGGAGCTTAAGGGGAAGCTAGATAATATTCCCGTTTTAGTAACTCAACATATGCCGCCAACTTTTACTACATTATTAGGTGAAAAACTGTCTAAAATTGCAGGCCTAAAGGGTGGGGAGGCAAAAGATAATGAGCCAGTAGTTGCTGGTAGGCTTTATCTTGCTCCTGGTGATTATCACATGAGAATAGTTGATGTTGATAATCAAAAACTAATAAAACTCGACCAAAAACCGCCAATTAACCACTGCCGCCCAGCGGTTGACCCAATGCTTGAAAGTGTAGCCGAGCATTATGGTAATTCTGCTTTAGTAAGTGTGCTAACGGGAATGGGAAGCGATGGAGCAAATGGTGCGGTAGCAATCGCCCATACTGGCGGAACAGTTTTTGCGCAAGATGAAGCCTCAAGCGTGGTGTGGGGAATGCCGGGGGCAACCGCAGCGGCAGGAGCATGCGTCGCTTTAATCGGCATTGATGAAATGGGCGAAAGACTAGCAAGAATGATTGGCAAAGGGGCTTAGAATATGAGTGATAATAAATATAAAACAATTATTGATTTTGTGCATAAAAAATCTGGAATTGTACTTGGAAATACAAAAGAATATTTAATTGAAAGTCGTCTTTCATCAATAGCTGAGCAGTTTGAATATGCAGATATTTCAGGTTTAGAGCGCACGCTTTTAACTGCACCAAAATTGGTGCAAGATGCGGTTGTAGATGCCATGACAACGAATGAGAGTTTTTTCTTTCGTGATAATACACCTTTTGATAATTTTGAAAAAGCAATATTGCCAGAATTAGTCAAAACCGCACGAAAGAATTATACACCAATCAGAATTTGGTGTGCAGCTGCTTCAACTGGGCAAGAGCCATATTCTTTGGCAATGATTTTATTGAACAATAAGCGGCTTTGGGCTGGCCTTAAGGTGGAAATTATTGGCACAGACATTTCTCACTCGGCTTTAGATAGAGCAGAAAAAGGAAAATACACCCAGTTTGAAGTCCAGCGTGGCCTGCCTGTTAAATTATTAATGGAGCATTTTACTCAAGATGGAACTAACTGGATAATTTCTGATGAAATTAAAAAAATGGTGAGCTTTAAAAAATTAAATCTCCTTGATTCACTTTTTAGCCTTGGGAAAATGGATTTAGTATTTTGTAGAAATGTATTGATTTATTTTGACGTTGAAACGAAATCTAAAGTCGTAGCTTCTATTAAAAATATAATGAACCAAGAGGGGTTTATGGTGCTTGGCGGAGCAGAAACTTTGCTTGGTATTAGCGATGACTTTGAGAGGGAAGAAGGGTATCGAGGGCTTTATCGATTAGAGAAAAAGAAAATCAACCAAACGGCCATCAGTGCTTAATTATTTAAAGTTTGTAACGATGCCTTTTTCTTTTTTCACCTTGAGCTAAATCCATCTAATCCTGAACGCTAACAGCTTGTAGAACTAAAAAACAATACCCTATTTTAATGGCTCTGGTTTGTAGAGCAAAGCAGCTAACTTCTGGCATCTTGCGCCCAAGCACTCAACACTTAACTTCTGACCATGTTTCTTATATCTCCCTGCCATCACTTATTCATTTTATGTTGTCTTGAGTAAGCATCAAGACACAAAAAAACCCCACGAGGAGAGGCGTGGGGTTTTATATTTAGTAATATACAGATTTTATGCGCTTTGTGAAAAAA
>Ga0256834_1001420_pt1 | contig 16303 bp, 14 predicted proteins | sample 4281140metaG_FD_190536 | JGI IMG/M metagenome (GOLD analysis project Ga0256834, IMG submission 190536) | Hydrothermal vent microbial communities from East Pacific Rise, Pacific Ocean - 4281-140 | ecosystem: Environmental > Aquatic > Marine > Hydrothermal vents | place: Pacific Ocean: East...
GGGGCATTGGGGGAAACCACAACGCTTGGCGAGGCGCCTGCGGGCACGCAAGTTGTTGTCGGCGCAGGAACAGGTGCGGGATCAACTACGGGCGGCACAACAGGCGGAACTGTAGAAGTTGGCCAACTCGCGATCGGCGAGGCCACAGATTTTGAGCGCGCCGAAGCCGCCCTTGTTGCACAGGAATTTCGCGAGGCCGCAGACCAGTTTACCGCATTTAGTCAAACCTATCCCGGTAGCCCTCTGGAAACCAAAGCGCAATTTTTGCGGGGTAAATCCCTCGAAGGGGCCGGTGATCTAACCGATGCGGCGCGCGCCTATTTGGCCGCCTTTAGCCGCAATCCCCAAGGTCCGATTGCGCCGGATGCGTTGTTTAATCTCGGGCGCTCTTTGGGGCGTTTGGGGCAAACCAAGGAGGCTTGCGTAACTTTGGCCGAGGTCGAAGGGCGGTTCCCACAGGCGCAAGCCGTGCTAGAAGCGAAATCGGCCATGCAAAATCTGGGATGCCAATGAACCCGCTTGATGCGGATATGATCGCCACAGTCGGCCAAATATTTCACCCTGTTATTCCCGAAAAAATTGGCATTGCTGTTTCTGGCGGTGGTGATTCGATGGCAATGCTGCATTTGGCATCTGCATGGGCAGACACGGCGGGTGTGGAAATCCACGTTGTGACGGTTGATCATGGGTTGCGCGCAGAAGCGGCGTTAGAAGCGCAGCTTGTGGCGAAAGTGGCCGCTGATCTTGGCCATAGTCATGACACGTTGCATTGGAAGAATTGGGATGGCAGCGGCAATCTTCAAGATAGTGCGCGTCAGGCCCGTTATGAATTAATATCAGAATGGGCGGCCGGTCGCGGGATTTCGCAAGTTGCGCTTGGGCATACGGTGGATGATGTTGCGGAAACATTTGTGATGCGTTTGGCGCGCGAGGCCGGCGTGGATGGCCTTGCGGCGATGAAAGCGCGCCGTCTTATTGATGGGATTACGTTTGTGCGCCCGATCTTGCGAATTGAACGCGATACTCTGCGGGATTTTCTGCTGCGTCACGGGCATCAATGGGTCGATGACCCGTCAAATGACGATCTCAAATTTGAACGGGTGCGGGTGCGGCGCGCGATGCAGGCGCTTGATACGCTTGGCATTGGCCGCGACACTTTGGCCACCGTGGCGCATAATCTTGCGTCTGCGCGCGAGGCGCTGGCGTGGCAGACGTTTATGATGGCGAAAAATGTGGTGCACGCGGAGGGTGGCTGCATTGTGATTGACCGCAAGATTTTCCGCACGTTTCACGATGAAATCGCCCGACGTCTTCTGATTCACGCCCTTAAATGGGTGGCCACGACGCGGTATGGTCCGCGCCGCGCGACGGCAAATCGTGTGTTGGGCGCGATTAGCCAAGCCAAGGTTTTCACGTTGCATGGTTGCCATGTCGGCGGAAATGAGGACACAATCCGCATTTTTCGCGAATATAACGCGGTAAAAGACCATATTGTGCACAGTAGCGCGATTTGGGACAATCGGTGGAAATTGGTTGGACCTGCGGTTCCGGGGGCGTGTTTGCGTGCACTTGGAACCGAGGGCCTGCGCCAATGCCGCAATTGGCGCGAAACCAATCTAACGGCCGAAATATTGATGGCAACACCGGCCCTGTGGCGGGGGGACGTATTGATCGCTGCCCCTCTTGCTGGGCAGCCACGCGACTGGCAGGTGGAATTGATCCATTCGGAAGATGATTTCTTTTCTTCTTTGATGACTCATTGAAGATTTTGGATTGATTTCTATTTTAGACAGGTAGCGCCTGTGTTAAGCGCTGCTTTGACGAGATCTTGAAGGAGACACCCCTTGGGCAACGCAAGAAATATTGCATTCTGGCTGGTACTGTTTTTGCTGATATTGGCGCTGTTCAATTTGTTCAGCGGTTCAGGCAATACGATGCAGAGTAAAGAAGTCGGATATTCCGATTTCGTAGCGTCGGTTGTGACTGGCGACATTAGTAACGTCGTTCTCGATGGCGAGCAGGTGCGGTTTCGCGGATCGGATGGCAATGATTATGTCACGATCAAGCCGTCAGATGCGGAAATCACCAAATTGTTGATTGAAAACAACGTGCCGGTAAAAGCCGAGAGCCAAGAACAATCAGGGTTTCAGACGTTGATATTGTCGCTATTGCCGGTTCTGTTGCTGGTCGGGGTGTGGATTTATTTCATGAACCGGATGCAGGGCGGCGGCAAAGGCGGGGCGATGGGTTTCGGGAAATCCAAAGCCAAGATGTTGACCGAGGCGCAGGGCCGCGTGACGTTTGATGACGTTGCGGGCATTGATGAAGCCAAGGAAGAACTTGAGGAAATCGTGGAATTCCTGCGAAATCCGCAGAAATTTAGCCGTCTTGGCGGCAAGATCCCCAAGGGTGCGTTGCTTGTCGGGCCTCCGGGCACGGGTAAAACATTGCTGGCGCGGGCCATTGCCGGTGAGGCGGGCGTTCCGTTTTTCACCATCTCGGGGTCCGATTTTGTGGAAATGTTTGTCGGTGTGGGCGCGTCGCGGGTGCGTGACATGTTTGAACAAGCCAAGAAAAATGCGCCGTGCATTGTGTTTATCGACGAAATTGATGCGGTTGGGCGTTCGCGCGGGGCCGGATATGGTGGCGGCAATGACGAACGTGAACAGACATTGAACCAGTTGTTGGTGGAAATGGACGGATTTGAAGCCAATGAAGGCGTGATCATTCTGGCCGCGACCAACCGCGCCGATGTTCTTGATCCGGCGTTGTTGCGTCCGGGCCGTTTTGACCGTCAGGTGCAGGTGTCCAATCCCGATATCAAAGGTCGCGAGAAGATTTTGCAGGTGCACGCGCGCAAAGTGCCGCTTGGGCCGGATGTCGATTTGCGGATTATTGCACGCGGCACACCGGGATTTTCGGGCGCGGAGTTGGCCAATCTGGTCAATGAAAGTGCATTGATGGCGGCGCGCCTTGACCGGCGGTTTGTCACCATGGAAGATTTTGAGCAGGCCAAGGACAAGGTGATGATGGGGGCCGAGCGCCGCAGCATGGTTTTGACCGACGACCAAAAGGAAAAAACCGCCTATCACGAGGCCGGTCACGCGATTGTCGGGATCAAATTGACAAAAACCGATCCGGTTTACAAAGCGACGATTATTCCGCGTGGTCAGGCATTGGGCATGGTTGTGTCGCTGCCGGAAATGGACAAATTGCAATTGTTTCGCGATGAAGCGCTTGAAAAAATCACCATGACGATGGCCGGTAAAGCCGCCGAGATTTTCAAATACGGTGCCGATAGCGTGTCGAGCGGCCCAGCGGGTGATATTCAGCAAGCGAGCGGTTTGGCCCGCGCGATGGTGATGCGTTGGGGTATGTCCGACAAGGTTGGCAACATTGATTATTCCGAGGCCCATGACGGGTATTCGGGATCAACCGGCGGATTTTCTGTATCGGCGACCACCAAGGAATTGATTGAAAAAGAGGTCAAGAAGTTCATTGATGACGGGTATACTGCTGCCTATAAAATGCTTGAGGAAAACGCCGAAGAATTTGAGCGTCTGGCGCAAGGGTTGCTTGAATACGAGACCCTGACCGGCGAGGAAATCCGTCGTGTGATGCGTGGCGAGCCACCGCATGTCGATGATGATGACAACGATAAACCGGATGAAGGCAAGCCGGCGTCGGTCACGGCGATCCCGAAAACCAAACCACGCGCCAAAACCAAGGCCAAGCCAAAAGATGATGGCGGCATGGAACCGGAGCCGTCATAGGAATTGTCGATGAGTGACCCTGTAAAAAAAGATTGGAACCCCGAGGCCTATAACAGGTTTCGGGGTTTGCGTTTGCGCCCTGCGATGGATTTGCTGGCGGCGATTGAAACGGCACCTGCGGGCGACGTTATTGATCTTGGCTGTGGCAACGGGGTGATTGGCGCGGCATTGCGGGCGCGGTTTGCAGATGCGCGGATTGTCGGGGTGGATAATTCGCAGAGCATGTTGGACGAGGCCCGCGAGGCCGGTGATTTTGACGCGCTTGTGAGCGCCGATATTGCCGAATGGACGGCGCAAACGCCACCAGCGTTGATCTTTTCCAATGCGGCACTGCATTGGTTGCCGGATCACGAAACACTGTTGAAACGGTTGGCGGGGATGCTTGGGGCGGGCGGGGTGTTGGCGGTGCAAATGCCGCATCAAAACAATGCGCCGTCGCATCGGTTGTGGGTGTCCTTGGTGGAAGAAATGTTTGCCGGTCGGGTGGATATGACGCGCGGCCCCAAGGTGATGCCACCGGCGCAGTATCACCGGATTTTGTCACCTCTTGGCACTCTTAAACTTTGGGAAACCTCGTATTATCAACAGCTTGCCCCATGTGAAAATGGCCACCCTGTGCGCCACTTCACCCAGAGCACATTTGCCCGCCCGATCCTTGCCGCGCTTGATGGCGCAGAGCAATTGGCGCTTGTTGCGGCCTATGAGGCGGTGATGGACAAAGCCTATCCCAAGGCGGCAGATGGCACGGTGCTGTTTCCGTTTCGGCGGCTGTTTTTCACCTTGAAAGTAGAATAGGACGCGCGATGCCTGCCCTTATACCGACCACTTATAGCGGAAAAATTGTCTGGCTTGGGCAAGTGGTTGATAGCGTTGCCGATATGCGCAGTGAAGCGCAAGAGGCGATGGAAATCACCTTTGACGGGATGGCGCGGGATTGCCATAGCGGGCGAACACGGCCGTCGTGCAGTCGGGTTGTGGCGCAACATCCGCGTGGCACCGAGATTGCCAACACACGACAATTTTCAATTGTGTCGGTTGAAGAACTGGCTTTGATCGCAGCAGAAATCGGGCTTGATTCGATTGATCCGCGTTGGGTCGGTGCGTCGATTGTTGTGGACGGAATCCCCGATTTCACCCATGTGCCACCCTCGTCACGTTTGCAAAATGAAACGGGGGCGACCTTGGTTGTGGATATGGAAAATCGCCCATGCATGTTGCCCGCACGGGTGATCGAAGCGCAAAAAACCGGACACGGCAAGGCATTCAAGGCGGCGGCCAAGGATCGGCGCGGGGTTTGTGCGTGGGTCGAACGCGAGGGGCAATTGCGGTTAGGGCAGAGATTGGTTTTGCATGTCCCCGATCAACCGGTTTGGGCACCATAACAGCGCGGCCTTGCGGGCGAGGTTTCCGAAACGAAACCTACCTGCGGCATCCCGACGCAAGTGGTGTCAAAAATGTCGGAAAAGCGAGTTTGCAACAGGCCTAGGCGCGGTAACAACAAGGGGATATTCACGCGCGTATTGCCGCCGCTACAGGGAAACCCTCCATGAGTTTTAAAACCGACATCGAAATTGCCCGCGAAGCCAAGAAACGCCCGATTCAGGAAATCGGTGAAAAGCTCGGCATTTCCAGCGATCACTTGCTGCCTTACGGGCATGATAAGGCCAAAATATCGCAAGAGTTTATCAACTCGGTGCAGGGCAATCGCAATGGGAAACTGATTTTGGTTACGGCGATCAATCCGACACCGGCGGGCGAAGGCAAAACCACGACCACGGTTGGTCTTGGCGATGCTCTTAACCGGATCGGCAAAAAGGCGGCGATTTGTATTCGCGAGGCGTCTTTGGGCCCGTGTTTCGGGATGAAGGGCGGCGCGGCGGGCGGCGGTTATGCGCAAGTGGTGCCAATGGAAGAAATGAACCTGCATTTCACCGGCGATTTTCACGCGATTACCAGCGCGCATAACCTGTTGAGCGCGATGATTGATAACCACATTTATTGGGGTAATGAGCTTGAGATTGACGAGCGGCGCGTGGCGTGGCGGCGGGTTCTGGATATGAATGACCGGGCGTTGCGCGATACCGTCACGTCGCTTGGCGGGGTGGCAAACGGGTTCCCGCGGCAAACCGGATTTGACATTACGGTGGCGTCCGAAGTTATGGCGATTCTGTGCCTGTCTAATGATCTTGCGGATTTGCAGAGCCGTTTGGGCGATATTATTGTGGCCTATCGTCGGGATCGCACGCCGATTTATTGTCGCGATATCGAGGCCGATGGCGCAATGACCGTTCTTCTCAAGGACGCGATGCAGCCGAATCTGGTGCAGACACTAGAAAACAATCCGGCGTTTGTGCATGGCGGTCCGTTTGCCAATATCGCGCATGGGTGCAATTCGGTGATCGCAACGAAAACCGCGTTGAAATTGTCGGATTATGTGGTGACAGAAGCCGGTTTCGGGGCAGACCTTGGGGCCGAGAAATTCATGAATATCAAATGCCGCAAGGCCGGTCTTGCGCCGGATGTGGTGGTGTTGGTGGCCACTGTGCGGGCGATGAAAATGAACGGCGGGGTTCTCAAGAAAGACCTCGGGCCGGAAAATGTCGAGGCGGTCATCGAAGGGTGTCCGAATCTTGGGCGTCACATTGGCAATATGAAATCCTTTGGTGTGCCGGTGGTGGTTGCGATCAATCATTTTGTCACCGATACCGACGCCGAAGTGCAGGCTATTCAGGAATATGTAGTGTCGCAAGGGGCCGAAGCGATCCTGAGCCGGCATTGGGAATTGGGCAGCGAAGGTGCCGAATATCTTGCCGAACGGGTGGCCGAGATTGCCGATAGTGGTGCGTCGCAATTTGCCCCGCTTTATCGGGACGAGTTGCCGTTGTTCGAGAAAATCGAACGGATTGCCAAGTCGATTTACCGTGCCGACGAAGTGATTGCCGACAAGAAAATCCGCGCCCAATTGCGCGAATGGGAAGATGCCGGATACGGGCATTTGCCGATCTGTGTGGCCAAAACCCAATATAGTTTCTCGACTGATCCGGAATTGCGTGGCGCACCGACAGGTCACACCTTGCCGGTGCGTGAAGTGCGTCTATCGGCGGGGGCCGGGTTTGTTGTGGTGATCTGCGGTGATATTATGACCATGCCGGGGCTGCCGCGCACACCTGCGGCCAAATCTATCGGGTTGAATGATGCGGGCGATGTTGTAGGTCTGTTTTAAACGGGGATTCCGCGGTTCGGCATCGGGCCGGACCGCAGAATTACACCTCCGGTGGGGATATTTAAAGCGTTGCGTTGCCTTCCCTGATGGAGATGCGGGGCGAAACGTTTTTAGAACAAAGGTGAGGGTCGTGTCATGACTGCGAGTATTATTGATGGAAAAGCGTTTGCGGCGACGGTGCGGGCGAAAGTCGCGACCCATGTGGCGCGTTTGAAGGCGGATCACGGGATCACGCCGGGGTTGGCCGTGGTTCTGGTTGGAGAAGACCCTGCCAGTCAGGTTTATGTGCGCTCAAAAGGCAAGATGACGGTCGAGGTCGGGATGAATTCATACGAGCACAAGCTCGATATGGACGTCACGGAAGACGCGCTTTTTGAGCTGATTGACAAGCTTAACAATGATCCGGCGGTGCATGGAATACTGGTGCAGTTTCCGGTGCCTGCGCATCTGGATGAGGGGCGTATTGTTGCCAAGATTTCACCGGAAAAAGATGTTGACGGGCTGCATGTGGTCAACGCCGGGTTGTTGGCATCCGGTGGCAAAGCGATGGTGTCGTGCACGCCGATGGGGTGTTTGATGTTGCTGCGTGAACAGCTGGGGTCTTTGTCGGGGTTGAATGCGGTGGTTATTGGTCGTTCGAATCTGGTTGGGAAGCCGGTTGCACAATTGTTGTTGCGCGACAGTTGCACCGTGACCATTGCCCACAGTCGAACCCGCGATTTGCCCGACGTGGTGCGTCAGGCGGATATTGTTGTGGCGGCGGTTGGGCGGGCCGAAATGGTGACAGGGGACTGGATTAAACCCGGTGCAACCGTAATTGATGTTGGCATTAACCGGATCGAAGCGCCGGAAAGAGGCAATAATGCGGATGGCAGGGTGAAAATGCGCCTTGTGGGAGATGTCGATTTTGCCAGCGTATCAGAGGTTGCCGGTGCGATTACGCCGGTGCCGGGGGGCGTCGGTCCGATGACAATTGCCTGCCTTTTGGCAAATACGGTGACAGCGTGTAGTCGTTCCAATGATCTGATTGAGCCAAAGGGCCTTACGATTTGAATGATTTGATGGCGGATTGCAAAACCTTGTGCCTGTGAGGCGCGAGGTGACGACAGAGTTCTTGCAGGAAGCCGCCAGAATATGCTATTCAGTCTCCCTAAAGTGAACGTTATTGGGTGCTGATTTGTGCAAAAAAACCAAATGAAAGAGCTGCTTAGCGATTTCTTGCGTAGTTTAACGACGCCGGTGACGTTGGCAATTTGGGCTTTGGTGTCGATTACATCTGCAATTACCGGCCCATTTGGAACCTATGCCAATATGGAGGTGTTTGCGCGGTCAATTTATTGGACTGCGGTTGCGGCAGTTGCCATTATTGTGGGGAACGGGGCGCGGTTTTTGGCGGCCTATTTGATCGGAACAAAAAAACCGGCGGCCGTTGACGCGCTTTCCACATTATTAACAGTTCTGGGTTTTACGCCGATACTTTGGGTGATGACGATGCAAATCCCCGCTCTTGATATGGGAGATGTGCCCCCTACATGGCGGATGTTTTTCTATGTTTTGTTGATTACGGCGCTGGTAAATGTGCTACGCCGTGTGATCGTCGGGGCGGACGGTAAAACTTTTTACGAGGCGGGACTGGACGAAATCGCCGGATTGGGAAAGCCGGATTATGTCGCCCCGCGTCTGGCCAAACGATTTAAGCAGGCGGCCACCGGCCCGATATTGCGGCTCACGGTGTGTGACCATCTTGTTGAGGTCATCGGCGAACGGGCAACCGAAACATTGCGTATGCGATTTGCCGATGCAATTGATGAAATGGAGCCGGTTGTCGGCTATTACACCCATAGGTCGCATTGGGTGACACGCGACGCAATTCGGGGTGTCGTATATGAGCCGGGCGGCAAGGTTTTTCTTGATCTGCAAAATGGCGACAAGGTTCCGGTAAGCCGAAAATATCGTCCCGCGCTTGAAAACTTTGGGATTATTTAGAAGGTTTTAGTGTTTGGGGCCGGTTTACCTGACAATTTCCTCGTCGCGCACGAACATATTGGCCCACGCGCGGTCAATAAGATCGGGGGACATCTGGTAGGGAATACCTTCAAAATCACAAATCGCGATCATTTGGTCGATAAGGAAAATCGGTTGATAATTGGCGTAAACATTATCAATCGTTGGGTATTTCTTTTTCAGCAAATGCACGAGGGCACCTTCATCAAGCGGCATTTTGCGTTTTCGTGCGACCATCGCGAAAATCTTCAGGAAATCTTTTTGGTCCGGCCCGTCGATTTTGATCTTGAAGAAAATCCGGCGCAAGGCGGCGGTGTCAAAAATCTCGTTTGGGTGGAAGTTGGTTGAGAAAATCACCAGCGTATCAAAGGGCACCTCGAATTTTTCGCCCGACTGAAGCGCAAGGATATCTTTGTTTTCTTCGAGCGGCACGATCCAGCGGTTGATTAGGGCCTGCGGAGGTTCCTTTTGGCGGCCAAGGTCATCGACGATGAAAATGCCCCCCGTGGCCTTCATCTGAAGCGGGGCCTGATAGGTGCGCGCGGTCGGGTTGTAGACCAGATCGAGCATATCAAGAGTGAGTTCGCCACCGGTGATCACGGTGGGGCGGTCACAGCGCACATAGCGGGTGTCAAAACGGTTGCTGGCGCGGCGCAGGGCATTGGGATCGTCCACCTGTTCTTCGGCGGCGGTGTGCACGATGGGATCATAGACGGTTATCACCTGGCCCGCATATTCAATGGCGCGTGGCACATAGACCTTGTCGCCCATCGCGTCGCGTATACCGTTGGAAATCGAGGATTTACCGTTACCGGGCGGGCCATACATCAGGACAGAGCGGCCCGCGCTTACCGCCGGTCCGAGGTGGTCAAGCAGATCATCCGGCAACACCAGATGACCCATCGCGCCGACCAGTTGTTCGCGGGTGATTTGCACATTTTTGATGGATTGGCGCTTGATTTGTTCGTGGTAAATGTCGAGCGGCACCGGCATGGCACCGAAATATTCGGATTGGGCCAGCGCATCCAGGGCGCGCGCCTTGCCGGCATCGGTAAGTTGATAACCCATTTCATTGCCGGCAGTCGCACTTAGGGTGCCGGTGGCCTCAAGCAGCTTTTGTTCACGCGCGATGTCGATCAATTCCTGCGTCACAATCGCGGGCAGGCAAATGGCCGCAGCAACGTCACTCACCATGGTGACATTTTTGCGGAACATGGTTTTCAACATGATATCGCGCATCATCACGATACCGATTTTCATCTCGTCGAGATTGCGAGGGGGAGGGGGCGCCATGACGCCGCTGGTTTGCATATTCATGTTGTTACCTGCTTTTGTCCTATTTTCGCGTCAGAAAGTGCAGATTGAATGAAGACTAGTCGGTTTATTGTCCGTAAAGTGCGCCCAAAACCAGATAGAGCGCCAAAGTCGCCCCAAGGGACAGGCCCATGGGATAATCCCAGCCGACGTTCCAGCTTTTCCAGTCGGGGGCGAGCTTGCGCAAGGGGCTGTGTTTGGCCAAACGGTGCGCGCTAAATCCGGCCAGAAGCATGGCCGCAAACAATAGAAAGATCAGCCGCAGATCGCCAAAAGCAATGAACGGCGCGGCGGCGGCGGCGAATTTGGCGTCACCTGCGCCCATCAGCCCGCCTGCGGTCATAACCATGCCGATCACGAGAACCACAACCAGATGCGAATAGCGCCAAAGGTAGTCTTCGAAGGGCAGGGCAATCAGGCCAACAATCGCAAAAATCGCGACCATTGTGTAGACTGACACATTGGGAATACGCATGGCGCGCAAGTCACTTAGCGCCACCCAGATGCAGATCGGAATCAGAAACGGCGCGAACCAGAGCGCGGAACTTGCGGTAATAATCATCGTCCTAGCCAGCGGCCCCGTTTTCGAGCGCCCGCAATCCACGAACGGCCTCCTCGAAATGCTGTGGATGGGTATCAATTGCCTCGCGTAGCAGGCCCTTGCCGGTTTCTACATCACCTTGTTTTATGGCGCTTAACGCCAAAGTATGCAGCAATTGTGCGCGCTCTACCTGTGACATCGGAACCACGGGAAGGGTGTAGTTTTTCTGTGCGCCACGGGCCAGAACCAGATTATTCTTGGCGGTAAACAGGGCGCTGTCCTGACGGATTGCTTCGCCAAACAGGCGCTCCGCACCGGGGAAATCGCCACGGGTGAGTTTGGAATAACCCCAGTTGTTCATGACGCTCGCGGGGCGCGTGGTCAGGCCAACCGCGGTTTCATAAAAACTATCGGCTTTTTTCCACTCGCGGTTGCTATCGGCGACCATGGCTTCGAGACGGTAGCGTTTGAAGGTTTCAAACGTCGGGGGAACGCGATCAAGAACCTCGTCGGCACCTTCCCAGTCGCCCGAGCGGATCAAAGCATCGGCAAGATCAACGCGGTCTTCGTCGGTTGCCTGTGGGTGTTTGGCAACTTTGCGCCAAGCAGCAGCGCCTTCGGAAGCACGTTTGGCGCGGATCAGCGATTTTCCAAGACCCCGCATAAGATCAATCCTGCGGGGTTTTTCCGAAAGAGTGCGTTGAAAATAGGCGACGGCCTCGTTCGGGTCGGCAACCGTGAGCATGATGTCGTTAAGATTGCTTTCATCAACGACATTCACATCCTGTAGAGTGCGCGTGACGTCACCGCCGCCTTTATTGCATGCGGTAAGAGCAACCGTGCCCACCAGGCACAGGGAAATTAGAATAGGGTGGCGCATGTTGTGCGTCCTTTTACTGATCTGCCTCGGTATCGGTTCGTTCAGTTTAACGTGCGAATCAAGTAGTCGCTCGTGCCCCGTCGGACCAATTTATAGTTTTGTTCTTGGTCAACAGCATACGCAGAATTTTCTGATTTTGCGAGTGCTAAGCGTAAATTATCTCGAATTGAGTCACTTTGGCCATTATCGAGCGCATATGCGCGGCGTAAAACCTGTTCTGCTTCGGCCAATTCGCCCTTTTCCATCAAAACCACGCCTAGATTGTTCCATGTTTCGGGAATGGCCTCGTCGGTTTTGATGGCGCGGCGCAAGAGTTTTTCGGCTTGGCCCAAACGGCCCAACCCTAAGTTCGCACTGCCAAGCGCCGAAAGCGTATCAACGGTCATGCCGTGTTCTGCGGTGGCGCGGGTGAAGGCCTGCAAGGCCAGTTCATATTGCTGCGCGGCCATCAGGCGATGACCGACAATCAATCCGTCGACGGCGGGTTTTCCACGCGCCAATCCCGGCGCATAAGGCGAGTCGCGCGACGCACCAAGGCCGCCTGCGGTGCAAGCGGCCAGTGCGGTGCTCAACGCGAGTGCACTTAGGATAGTCAGGGTTGTTTTTAGTGTTCTCATTTATTGGCTTGCGGAATTTCCCGATTGTGGACCCGTCATATTGCTCATCTTGGTAATGCCCATAACCGATGGCCCAACAAGAATGATCAGCAACGGTGGCACGGTAAACATCATTGTCGCAAGTGTCATTTTTGTTGGCAGTTTATTCGCGGCTTCTTCTGCTTTCATAACCCGTTTGTCGCGCATTTCCGATGCATAAACCCGCAAGGCATCGGCGATTGAGGTCCCGAAAGTCGCCGATTGTACCAAAACTGTCACAAAACTTGACACATCCTGCACGCCGGCGCGTTCGGACAGATCATTGAGCACTTGGGATTTCTCTTTACCGGCCTTCATTTGGTAGGCGACAATTTCGAATTCTTCGGCCAATGCCGGATACGAAGCCCTGAGTTCAGTGGAAATCCGCACGATGGATTGGTCCATGGATTGACCGGCTTCTACACAAACCAACATCATATCGAGCGCATCAGGAAAGCCCGCTTCGATTTCTTCCTGACGTTTTTGCACGCGTTTGGTGACCCAGTATTTTGGCATCATATAGCCAACGCCACCCGGCCCAAGAATATACATCAATGTGTCCTGGGTGGTTGGGTTGCTCTCGGCCATGAACAGCAAATAGTAGGCCACGCCTGCGATCAGACCGACAATGCCCAATACAAATTGCGCCAGATGGAAATAACGCACCGCATCGCGGCCACGATATCCCGCCTGCGTCAGTTTGAGTTGAATATCGGAAAGGCCTTTTTCATCCTGTGGCTCAAGAAAGCTCGCGTATTTGTCGAGCTTCTCATTGCGCTGATTGGTGCGCAATTTGTCGGACTTGCCACCAAGGGCTTCGGCTTGCTGTTTGTTTTTCTTGAGCTTGTCGAGCGGATCTTCCTTTTTGCTCAGCAGCATTGGCAAAGTCAGCAAAATCATAAACAAGCCGAGAATACCAACAGCCAACAAGGGGCCAAACGGACCAAGTGTGTCGGTCAGCATCGCGTTGATTTGATCGAGAAATTCCATGATGTGACCTCCTTATACTTTGATGTCGACGAGAATGCGCATGACCACAAGGTTGGTGAGCAGGAAGCCCCCCACAACCAGACATGCAGGGATGAACAATTCGTGGGTCATCACCTCGTCGTAATAATTCGGATCCCCGAGATTAATCGCAATAAGCGCCATAATCGGAAAGGCCGACAGAAACTTGCCCGACCATTTGGCCTCGGCGGTGATGGCTTTGACGCGGCGAAACAGGCGGAAGCGGGCGCGGATCACCTTGGCCAGACCAGCCAGAATTTCGGCGAGGTTACCACCGGATTGTTGTTGGATAGAAACCGCAACCGCAAGGAACCGCAAATCCTGCATATCAATGCGTTCGGCCATATCCTTGAGAGCTTCGCCAACATCGCGGCCATAGGCAACCTCATCGGAAATAAACCCGAATTCGCTGGCCAATGGATCGGCAACCTCTTTGGAGACAATTTGAATTGCCGAGGTGAACGGATGGCCAACACGCAACGAGCGCACCATAAGTTCAACCGCATCGGGCAATTGTTCCTCGATCATCGAAATCCGTTTCGAGGCTTTGGAGTTGATCCAGAAGAACACCCCGCCGATGCCCATGAACACAGACCCAACCGCACGCACGGCGGGGTCGGTTTCGGTGCCGATGGTCAAGCCAAGGAACGAAAATACGCTTAACCCGGCCATGATCATGATCAACTGTTTGGGTGAAAATGCGATGGCCGCCTTCTGGGCCTTGTCGGCCAGCAGCGAATAAAGCGGAATTTTGCGCGATTTGAGGTGCTGCCCCATCTCGTTGCGCAGTTTCTCCATGACTTCTTCACGGCGGGTGCCGTTTTCGAGCATTTCAAGACGGCGATTGATGCGGCTGTTGAGGCTAATGGATTTGCCAAACACCGTAAGGTACAGGCCCTCGACCAACACCAGAACGCCGACAAAAATCAGGCCGTAAATGATAAAATCTACACTGATAGACATGATGTTTACTCCGCAGCGATGGGTTCAAAGATGGAAGATGGCAGGTCAAAACCCCACATGCGGAAGCGTTCGGAATAGTGCGAACGCACGCCGGTGGCGGTGAAATGGCCGATGATTTTGTTTTCCGGAGTTAGGCCGACACGTTGGAAGCGGAACACTTCCTGCATCGAAATGACGTCGCCTTCCATGCCGGTCAATTCAGTAATCGAGGTCATGCGTCGCGACCCGTCTTGGAGGCGGGAAACCTGCACGATGAGGTTCACCGCCGAGGCGATTTGCGAGCGCACCGCCTTGATCGGCATTTCCATACCGGCCATTGCGATCATGTTTTCAAGCCGCGAAACACCATCACGCGCCGAGTTGGCGTGAATTGTGGTCATCGACCCATCGTGGCCGGTGTTCATCGCTTGCAACATGTCTATAACTTCGTCGCCACGGGTTTCCCCAACGATAATCCGGTCGGGACGCATCCGCAGCGCGTTTTTCAAACAATCGCGCTGGGAAACCTCGCCTTTGCCTTCAACATTGGGCGGGCGACTTTCCATCCGGCCAACATGGGTTTGTTGAAGCTGAAGTTCGGCGGTGTCTTCGATGGTCAGGATACGTTCGTTATCGTCGATGAACGAGGACAGCGCATTAAGTGCGGTGGTTTTACCCGAGCCGGTCCCGCCAGACACGATGATGTTCAAACGGGTGGCAACGGCGGCCTGCAAATAGGCGGCCATTTCTTCGGTAAACGCGCCGAAATTGATCAGATCATCAATGCCGAGTTTGTCTTTTTTGAATTTCCGAATCGACACCAGCGAACCATCCACCGCAATCGGCGGCACCATAGCGTTGAACCGCGAACCATCTTTGAGGCGGGCATCGACGCTTGGGTTGCTTTCGTCCACACGACGGCCAACGGCGGAAACGATTTTGTCGATGATCCGCAACAGGTGTTTTTCATCCTTGAAATTCACCGTGGTCAGTTCAAGTTTCCCGTCGCGCTCGACGAAAATCTGTTTGGGACCGTTGACCAGAATATCGTTGACGCTGTCATCCTTGAGCAGCACTTCGAGTGGGCCAAGGCCGGTCACTTCGTCAAAAAGTTCCTGATAGAGCGTGGTGCGATCGTCGCGATTAAGGACGATGTTGTTTTCTTCCAGATATTCGCCGGAAATCGAATTGATCTCGGCGCGCAAATCGGATTCTGTCGCGGTATCAAGAGCGGCCAGGTTAAGATTGTCGAGCAACACCCGATGCAATTCGAGTTTGATTTCGCCAATGCGTTCTTTACGCTTCAATTCTTTGTCGCCACCGCCGATCGCCTCGATTTTTTTGGGCATCGGGCGGCGTATGCTGGCGGCACTGTTTACCGGCTGCGTTTTGGGTAGCTCGGCCACTTTGGCAGCAGTTTTACCTTTGCCGGATGCGGCGGGATTGGCTCCGGCAGCTTTTTTATATCGCGAAAACATCAATTCGTTCCTTTATTCATTAAGCCGCTTTGGCATCGGATTGGCCAATCTCAAGAAGCGATGCCGCGAGTTTGGCAATCTCTTTGCGCAACGGGTTTTTTGCGGCTGTTTCGGCAAGGGGTTGACCGTGGTCAGCACCTTGAGCCACCACTTTTCCGCCATCGGGCAATTGCACCTCGATCGCAATATCAAGGCTTTCGCTAAGACGTTTCACCCGGCTTTTGCCGCTTAGGTCGGTAAATTTTGGCGCGCGATTTAGAACGTAACGCAGTTTTTCATAAGGCAGTTCTTCGGCCTGTAGCGCACGTTTCAAACGCAGCGCATTTTGCGCCGAACGCATGTCGAGTTCCATCGTCGCGAAATAGACATGGGCGGCATTCAAGATCACCTCGGACCATTGCACCAGTGTCGACGGCATATCAATAATCACATAATCAAAATTGTTGCGCGCAACGTCGATGATCCGGCTTACGTCTTCAGACGAAATCAGATCAAGCGGCAGCAT
>Ga0256834_1001421_pt1 | contig 16298 bp, 31 predicted proteins | sample 4281140metaG_FD_190536 | JGI IMG/M metagenome (GOLD analysis project Ga0256834, IMG submission 190536) | Hydrothermal vent microbial communities from East Pacific Rise, Pacific Ocean - 4281-140 | ecosystem: Environmental > Aquatic > Marine > Hydrothermal vents | place: Pacific Ocean: East...
AGGCGATAACGTAAAAATGGTTGTAACACTAATCAATCCTATTGCGATGGAAGACGGCTTACGTTTTGCTATCCGTGAAGGTGGTCGTACTGTAGGTGCGGGTGTTGTAGCTAAGGTTGTTTCTTAAGTAGCATAACGAAAGTAAAAATTAAGTATATAAAGAGTAAATACTATGTCAGGTCAAAAAATAAGAATTCGCTTAAAGTCATTTGATCACAAGCTTATTGATCGTTCAGCGAGTGAAATTGTAGAAACTGCAAAACGTACAGGTGCTAGAGTGAAGGGGCCGATTCCTTTGCCTACGCGTAAAGAGCGTTTTACAATATTGGTTTCACCTCATGTAAATAAAGATGCGCGTGATCAGTATGAAATTCGTACACATAAGCGTCTTATGGATATTGTTGAACCTACGGATCGTACTGTTGATGCTTTGATGAAGCTGGATCTTGCGACCGGTGTGGATGTTCAGATTAAGTTGACATAAGAAGTTCTCTGCTAGGTGTTTTTAAAGTATTTAGTATAGGGAGCGCGACTCTATTTTTAGTTATTTTATTTGATTTTCTTTTAGTTTTAAATTAATCGAAGAAAGATAAATATTAGAGTTCCCTAACGCCTTTTTATCTGGCATAATGCGCGCCTTTCTTCGGTATGAGGTTGTGAAGCCTTATATTGAAATTTTCCGAAAAAGTTTATTTTTGGCGGTGTATCAAGGTTTATCGCTGATTTGATTTATAATGAGGTGGCCAAATGGCAATCAGTCTACTGGGTTCAAAAGTTGGAATGACCCGGATATACAATGAGGATGGTACTGCTACACCGGTAACGGTGTTGGAGATGCAAACCAATCGTATTTCTCAGGTTAAGACTGTTGAAACGGATGGCTATAATGCTGTTCAGTTGACAGTTGGGGTGAAAAAAGCTTCTAAAGTTAATAAGTCTGCGTCTGGTCATTTTTCAAAAGCTTCAGTTGAGGCTGGTGTGTTTACTTCTGAATCGCGTGTTGATTCTGTTGAAGAATATGAGCTTGGTTCTGAGTTGACGCTTGAGTTATTTGAGGTTGGTCAGAAAGTTGATGTGACGGGTGTGACAATAGGTAAAGGTTTTGCAGGTGTTTTGAAGCGATACAACTTTGCTGGTAAAGATGCAACTCATGGTAATTCGATCAATCATAGAACTCCTGGTTCAATAGGTCAAAACCAAACCCCGGGTCGTGTTTTTAAAGGTAAGAAAATGTCAGGTCATATGGGTGCAGTTCGCCAGACAACCCAGAGTTTAACAGTTGTTAGTGTTGATCTGGAGAAAAATTTAATGCTGGTCAAGGGTGCTGTTCCTGGTGCTCGTGGCGGCAATATACTTGTAAAACCAGCAGTTAAAGGTTAATCAGGATGGATTTAAAAAATACAGATGGTAAAGCCGTTAAATTAGATGACGAAGTCTTTGCTAGAGAATACAATGAGGCGTTGGTTCATCAGGTTGTTGTGGCTTATATGGCTGCTGGTCGAGCTGGTACAAAGGCGCAGAAGTCACGCTCTGATGTTAGTGGTGGTGGCGCGAAGCCATGGCGTCAAAAAGGAACGGGTCGTGCTCGTGCGGGTACTTCTCGGGGTCCGCTCTGGCGTAAAGGTGGTGTAACATTTGCTGCGTCCCCTCGCGATTATTCTAAAAAGCTTAATAAGAAGATGTATCGTTCTGCGATGTGTTCGATCTTCTCGGAATTGGTTCGTTCGGATTCGTTGATAATTGTAGATAGTCTTACTGTGGAGGAGCCTAAAACAAAGGCAATGCTGGCAGTGCTTAATAGGTTGGGTGTGAGTAATGTCCTTCTTGTTAGTGATGTGGAAGATATTAATATTACATTGTCAGCTCGCAACATTCCGAACTGTGAGACTTTGACTGTTTCTAAATTGAATCCAGTAAGTCTAGTGAATCATGATAGAGTAGTAATTTCATCTGCGGCTGTTAAGAAAATTCAGGAGTGGTTGTTATGAGTCAAGCTGAAGAAAGAACGTATCATGTGCTTTATGGGCCACATGTGACTGAGAAAGCAGTCTCTGGATCTGAGTCTAATATCCAAGCGTTTAAAGTTGCTGTTACGGCGACAAAACGTGAAATAAAAAATGCAGTTGAAATCTTGTTTGAAGTTAAGGTTGATGGTGTGCGGACAGTGAATGTTAAAGGTAAGTCAAAAAACTTTGGTAAAAGACAAGGTAAGCGTAAGGATTGGAAAAAGGCTTACGTGAAACTGGCTGAAGGTAGTACCTTGAATATTGAGGTGGAGGCGTAAATTATGGCTACAGTAAAGATGAAACCAACATCTCCTGGTCGTCGTCATCAGGTTAGAGTTGTTAATAAAGATTTGCATAAGGGAAAGCCTCATAAGGCTTTACTTGAAAAGAAAAGTAAGTCCGGCGGTCGTAATAATAATGGGCGTATAACTACTCGTCATATCGGTGGTGGTCATAAGCAGCACTACAGAATTATTGACTTTAAGCGTAATAAGGATGGTGTTGGTGCAACGGTTGAGAGAGTTGAATATGACCCGAATCGTACGGCTAATATTGCACTGCTTAAGTATGCTGATGGCGAACGTCGTTATATTATTGCGCCCAAAGGTATGCGCTCAGAAGATAAAGTAATGTCTGGTTCAGAGGCTTCAATTGCATCAGGTAATGCTTTGTTGTTGTGTGATATGCCGGTAGGTACAATTATTCATTGTATTGAAATGAAGCCAGGTAAGGGTGCTCAAATTGCTCGAAGTGCTGGTACGTCAGCTCAACTGATTGCTAGAGATGGTCGTTATTCTACTTTGCGTTTACGTTCGGGTGAAATGCGAAAAGTTCTTTCGGATTGTCGTGCAACTGTTGGTGAGGTTAGTAATTCTGAGCATGCATTGACTAAGTTAGGAAAGGCTGGTGCTAGTAGGCATCGCGGTATACGTCCGACGGTACGTGGTGTTGTAATGAATCCTGTTGATCATCCGCATGGTGGTGGTGAGGGTAAGACCTCTGGTGGTCGTCATCCTGTTTCACCTTGGGGTACGCCAACTAAGGGTTACAAAACACGTAAAAATAAACGTACAGATCACTTGATTGTACGTCGCAGAGATAAGAGGTAATTACGGTGCCACGTTCATTAAAGAAAGGTCCATTCATTGATCATCATTTGATGGCTAAAGTTTTGAAGGCAGTAAGTGCTGGAGATCGCAAGCCTATCAAAACTTGGTCACGCAGATCAATGGTTGTGCCTGAAATGGTAGGGTTGACGATTGCAATACATAATGGTCGTCAGCATGTGCCAGTGTTGGTTAACGAGCATATGGTTGGTCATAAGCTGGGTGAATTTTCACCTACGCGTATGTACCGTGGTCATATTGCAGATAAAAAGTCTAAATAGACGTTAGGATTTAGAAATGGAAGTTAATGCAAAATTACGATTTGCCCGTATCTCGCCGCAAAAAGCAAGATTGGTTGCTGATCAAGTGCGTGGAATGCCTGTTGATAAAGCTCTAGAGGTTTTATCATTTAGTCAAAAAAAGTCTGCAGCTATTATTAAGAAGATCCTTGATTCGGCTATTGCAAATGCTGAGCATAATGAAGGTGTGGATATCGATGAGCTTTCTGTAACTAAGGTTATGGTTGATCAGGCTCCAACAATGAAAAGATTGCGTGCGCGAGCTAAAGGTCGTGCGAACCGTATTCTTAAGCGTACAAGCCATATCACTTTAAGTGTTGGCGATGGTGAGGTTTAAAAATGGGTCAGAAAATACATCCAGTAGGTTTTCGTCTCGGAATAGCTTCTGATTGGCGATCTAAGTGGTACGCAGAGGGCAGGGAGTATGCAGAGTTTTTGCACAAAGATCTTGCTGTTAGGTCTTTTTTAGAAAAAAAGCTTAAGAGTGCATCTATTAGTAGGATTCAAATTGAGCGTCCAGCTAAGTCTGCATTTGTGACAATACATACGGCTCGTCCTGGTGTTGTTATAGGTAAGAAAGGTGAGGATATTGAACGGCTTCGAGCTGAGACAGCCAAAATGATGGGTTTGCATCCAAATAATGTAAAGGTGAATATCGAAGAAATTCGTAAGCCTGAATTAGATGCGAAATTAGTTGCGGAAAGTATTGCAAATCAGCTGGAACGTCGTATTATGTTCCGTCGCGCCATGAAGCGTGCGGTTGGTAATGCGATGCGTTTAGGTGCGTTGGGTATTAAAATTAGTTGTGGTGGTCGTTTGAATGGCGCTGAAATTGCACGTACGGAATGGTATCGCGAAGGTCGTGTTCCACTTCATACTTTGCGTGCTGATATTGATTATTCGACAGCAAAAGCGCATACCACATATGGTGTTATAGGTATAAAGGTTTGGATCTACAAAGGTGATGTATTTGACCTTGAGCAGAAACGAGCAAAATCAGCTGGCCGCGATGCCAAGAATAAGAGATAGAGGTCTGCGATGTTACAGCCCAAAAGAACAAAATTCCGAAAGCAGTTTAAAGGCAGAAATCGTGGCCTGGCAACTACTGGAAGTAAAGTAAGCTTTGGTGAATATGGCCTTAAAGCTGTTGGACGCGGTCGTTTGACTGCTAGACAGATCGAAGCCGCTCGTCGAGCAATGACTCGTCATATAAAACGTGGTGGTAAGATTTGGATTCGTGTTTTTCCAGATAAGCCTATTACAAGTAAGCCCCTAGAGGTTCGTATGGGTAAGGGTAAAGGTAACGTTGAGTACTGGGTGTGTTTAATTCAGCCTGGTCGCGTACTTTATGAGATGGAAGGTGTAAGCGAAGAATTGGCGCGTGAAGCGTTTGCTCTAGCGGCAGCTAAATTACCAATTAAGACAGTATTTGTCACAAGGCAGGTGATGTGATGAAAGCAAGTGAACTTCGTCAAAAAAGTATAGAAGAGTTATCTAGTGAGCTTTTGGAAAGTTTAAAAGAACAGTTTGTTTTTCGTATGCAACGTTCTTCTGGTCAGTTGACGCGTCATTCAGAGATGAGGAAAGTACGTCGAAAAATTGCGCGTATTAAAACTATCATGAATGAAATGCAGTCAACAGCTGAAGTCAGTAAATAGGTGAGTGAAATGATAGAACAAACAACTAAACTTGAGCATAGTATTACTGGTCAAGTTGTTAGTAATAAAATGGATAAAACGATCGTTGTCATGGGTGAGCGCAGAGTTAAACACCCGCTATATGGTAAATTTATTCGACGTTCTACTAAGTACCATGCTCACGATGAAAATAATGAGTGCAGTATTGGAGATGTGGTTACTATCAAAGAATGTCGCCCGCTTTCAAAGATGAAAAGTTGGACTCTAGTGACAGTCGTTGAGAAGACTAAGTCTTAACGGAATAGTATTTAGTTTAAATAAGATAAAGCTTGGATGATAAGAACATGATTCAAATGCAGACACAGTTAAATGTAGCGGATAATAGTGGTGCTCGTCGAGTACAGTGTATAAAAGTACTTGGTGGCTCACATAGACGTTACGCAGGTATTGGCGATATAATTAAAGTTAGTATTAAAGAAGCTATTCCTCGCGGGAAAGTTAAAAAAGGTGATGTTTATACTGCTGTTGTTGTTAGAACAGCTAAAGGTGTGCGTCGAAAAGATGGGTCTACGATTCGTTTTGATGGTAATTCTGCTGTTTTGTTGAATGCAAAGCTTGAACCGATTGGTACTCGTATTTTTGGCCCAGTTACACGTGAACTTCGTGATAAAAATTTCATGAAAATCATATCATTAGCTCCAGAAGTATTGTAAGGCTACTTTTAAAGGTATATATGTCATGAATAAGATTCTGAAAAATGATCAGGTAGTAATCATTGCTGGCAAAGACAAGGGGCGTCGTGGAACTGTTACTGAGCTAGCTGGTAAAGGTAAGCTGTTGGTTCAGGGTGTCAATATGGCCAAGAAGCATCAGAAAGGTAATCCAAATGCTGGTGTCGCTGGTGGAATAATTGAAAAAGAGATGCCGTTAGATTTATCTAATGTAATGTTGGTAAATCCTACGACCGATAAAGGTGATCGTGTGGGTTTTAAAATATTGGATGATGGCAAGAAAGTGCGTTTCTTTAAGTCTAATAGTGAAGTCGTTAGTTAATAAACCTTGTTAAATAGGTTTATCCATAACACGAATGTGAAGGTAGAAAAATGTCTAGATTAGAAGATTTTTATAGGGAAACAGTTGTTGAAGAATTAACAGCTAAGTTTGGTTATAAAAATATAATGCAGGTTCCTAAGATTACAATGATTTCATTGAATATGGGCTTAGGGGATGCTGTAGGTGATAAAAAAATAATTGAACATGCTGTTTCTGATATGACAAAAATTGCTGGTCAAAAGCCCGTTGTTACAATTTCCCGAAAGTCTATAGCGGGGTTTAAAATTCGTGATAATTGGCCTATAGGTTGTAAAGTTAATTTGCGCCGTAATCAAATGTATGAGTTTTTAGATCGTTTAATACATATTTCTATTCCTCGTGTACGTGACTTTCGTGGTTTGAATCCTAAGTCATTCGATGGTAATGGAAATTACAGTATGGGTTTTAATGAGCAAATTATTTTCCCTGAAATTGATTATGACAAGATAGATAAGCTACGCGGATTGGATATCGCAATCACTACAACGGCAAAAAATAATGAGGAAGGTAAAGCTTTATTAGAAGCTTTTCAATTCCCGTTTAAAAAGCAGTAATATAGGACGACTGAGTTATGGCTAAGAAATCGATGATCGCTCGCGAAGCAAAGCGTACTAAAATGGTTGCTAAGTTTGCTGCGAAAAGAACTGAATTGAAGGAGATTATTCGTTCTCCAAATAGTAGTTTTGAGCAAGTAATGGCTGCAACAGATTCGTTGCAAAAGTTACCACGTAATAGTTCTAGTGTACGTCAGCGTAACCGTTGTGCAATTACAGGGAGGCCTCACGGAGTATATCGTAAGTTTGGTCTTTGTAGAAATAAATTAAGAGAGTCGGCTATGGAAGGTGATCTTCCTGGCTTGACCAAAGCAAGTTGGTAAGGAGTACGTATCATGAGTATGAGTGATCCTATAGCTGATATGTTGACGCGTATTCGTAATGGTCAGCGAGCTAATAAAGTAAATGTTAGCTTTTCTGCATCATCTAAGAAGACGGCAATATTGAATGTGTTAAAAGATGAAGGTTACATTTCAGGGTATGAAACAGATATTGCTGATGGTAAGCCTGTTACTAGTGTTGCTTTGAAATATTTTCAAGGTCAGCCAGTAATAAAAACTATTAAGCGTATAAGTCGCCCTGGTTTAAGAATTTTTCGTGGTAAAGATGATATTCCTACAGTTATGTTAGGTTTGGGTGTTGCGATTGTATCTACATCAAAAGGTGTGATGAGTGATCGTTCTGCGCGTGCAGCAGGTCAGGGCGGTGAAGTGCTCTGTATCGTAGAATAATAGGTATTTAGATATGTCAAGAATAGCAAAAATGCCTATTGAGTTACCTTCTGGTGTAGAAGCGAAACTTAATGGTCAAAATATTAATATTAAAGGTGCTAAAGGTACTTTCAATTATAAAATTCACGATTCTGTTGTCATTGCCCAAGACGGTAATACACTCACTGTAAAACCAAAGAGTGAAAGTGATAAGAAAGGATGGGCAATGGCAGGGACCATGCGTGCTGTAACTAATAACATGGTTATAGGAGTGAGTACTGGCTTTGAGAAAAAACTTGAATTGGTTGGTGTTGGGTATCGTGCACAAGCTCAAGGTAACAAGTTGAATCTTACGTTAGGCTTTTCTCATCCTGTTGTTCATGATATTCCAGAAGGTGTTACTGTTGAAACGCCTAGTCAGACAGAAATAGTTCTTCGTGGTATTGATAAGCAAGTTATTGGTCAAACAGCTGCGGAAATCCGTGCTTACAGACCACCTGAGCCTTATAAAGGAAAAGGTGTGAAGTATGCTGATGAGCGTATTATCCGTAAAGAAGCTAAGAAAACCTAAGTTAAAGGTATTTGTAAGATGAATAAGAAAATAGCCAGAATACGTCGCGGTAAACGATCTCGCATGAAAATGCGTGAGCTTGGTGCCGTTCGTTTGTCTGTTTATAGAAGCTCTCGTCATATTTATGCGCAAGTTATCTCTAGTGAAGATAATAGTGTTATTGCATCAGCTTCTACAGTGGAAAAAGAAATGCGTGATAATCTCGCTTATACGGGAAATTCAGATGCAGCAGCAGCAATTGGTAAGTTAGTTGCTGAACGTGCTAAAGAGAAAGGAATTGAGTCTGTAGCGTTTGATCGCTCCGGTTTTAAATATCATGGTCGTGTCAAGGCGTTAGCAGAAGCTGCGCGTGAAGCGGGCTTACAGTTCTAAAGGTTTATTATAATGGCTAGATCAGATAATACAGAAAAGGCAACAGACGGTCTTCAAGAAAAATTAGTTCACGTTAACCGTGTTGCAAAAGTGGTTAAGGGTGGTCGCGTTTTTGGATTTACTGCGTTGGCAGTAGTTGGTGATGGAAACGGTCGTATTGGTTTTGGTTACGGTAAAGCGAAAGAAGTACCTGTTGCTATTCAAAAAGCAATGGAAAAGGCTCGTAAGAATATTGTAAATGTTGCTTTGATTGATGATACGTTACAGTATGAAATCAATGCTAGACATGGTGCTGCTCATGTTTTCATGAAACCTGCATCAGATGGAACAGGAATTATTGCTGGCGGTGCCATGCGTGCAGTCTTTGAGGTTGTAGGTGTTAAAAATGTACTGGCAAAATGTGTCGGATCTCGTAATCCAATCAATGTTGTTCGAGCTACCATTAAGGGTTTAGCTGAAATGAGTTCACCAGAACTTATTGCTGCTAAACGTGGTAAGACGGTAGAAGAGATTAGAGGTTAGATTAATGGCTACGTTAAAAGAAAAAGAAGTTAAGTTAACGATTGTTCGTAGTATGAATGGTCGCTTAAAAGCACATAAATCGTGTGCACGAGGATTAGGTTTGCGTAAAATGCACAACTCAGTAGTTGTAAATGATACTCCTGAAAATCGCGGAATGATTAATAAAATTTCTTATATGCTTAAGATTGAAGAGGTTTAGTCATGAGTGAGATAACTATGAATTTAAATACATTATCACCAGCTGATGGAAGTACTTCTAATCGTAAGCGTGTAGGTCGTGGTATTGGTTGTGGTTGGGGTAAAACCTGTGCACGAGGTCATAAAGGTCAGAAGTCTCGTTCAGGTGGATTCAATAAGGTCGGTTTTGAAGGCGGCCAAATGCCTTTACAACGTCGTCTGCCAAAGATAGGTTTTACTTCTCGCGTAGGTCGTATTTCGGCAGAAATTCGTTTGCATGAGCTTGCAAAGATTGAAGTAGATGTCATCGATATTGACTCTCTAAAAGAAGCTAACCTTATAACTAAAAGTGTTTTAAATGTTAAAGTAATGTTGTCAGGTTCAATTGATAAAGCCGTAGCTTTGAAGGGTATTAAAGTTAGTAAAGGTGCTAGAGCAGCAATTGAAGCATCTGGCGGAAAAATAGAAGACTAATAAGGGGTTATCATAGTGGCAGGTAAAAACGCTACAGGCATGCTTTCGGGTATGAGCAATGTTGCTGAAATCAAACAAAGGCTCGCCTTTGTTTTTTTCGCTTTGATTGTATACAGAATTGGAACTTTTATTCCGATCCCTGGTGTTAATCCTGCTGCATTACAGCAGTTTTTTGATCAGAATACAGGCACTATACTTGGTGTTTTTAACATGTTTTCAGGTGGGGCATTGGAGCGTCTAAGTGTCTTTGCATTGGGTATTATGCCTTATATCTCTGCATCTATTATTGTGCAACTAATGACGCATGTGATACCAAGTTTGCAACAGTTGAAAAAAGAAGGAGAGTCAGGTAAACGTAAAATTACGCAATATACGCGTTACGGTACAGTTGCCTTAGCATTATTTCAGAGTATTGGTATTTCGTTAGCTTTAGGTGGTCAAGACTTAGGTAGTGGGCAAACTATTGCATTACATCCAGGGCTTGGTTTTACTATTACAACAGTTGTTTCTTTGGTAACAGGCACGCTCTTTCTTATGTGGCTAGGTGAGCAAATTACGGAGCGCGGAATAGGTAATGGTATTTCGCTAATTATTTTTGCTGGTATTGTTGCTGGTTTACCAACAGCTATTGGCGGAACATTAGAATTAGCTAGTAACGGTGAGTTATCACCTGCATTTGTTATTATAATATTAGCACTTGCAGTATTAGTTACGGCCTTTATTGTTTTTGTAGAGCGTGGTCAAAGGCGTATTACTGTAAATTATGCTAATCGTCAACAAGGTAGAAAAATGGCAATGGGTCAGTCAAGCCATTTACCTTTGAAGTTAAATATGGCAGGCGTCATACCTCCTATATTTGCTTCTAGTATTATTCTGTTTCCATCAAGCTTGGGACGTTGGGCCTCCGAGGGTAGTGGGTCAGGCTGGTTAAGTGATTTTGTAACACTGTTGCAACCTGGTCAGCCTCTTTATGTTTTATTTTATGGTTTAGCGATAGTGTTTTTTACTTTCTTCTATACAGCGTTAGTTTTCAATTCACGTGAAACTGCTGATAACTTGAAGAAAGCAGGTGCTTTTATCCCAGGTATCCGTCCTGGTAGAGAGACAGCTAAATACATCGATGGTGTTATGACGAGGCTAACTGCGGTTGGTGCAATATACATAACATTAGTTTGTTTGTTGCCAGAATTTTTGATTCTGGGGTGGAATGTACCATTTTACTTTGGTGGTACATCATTATTAATTATTGTTGTTGTGGTTATGGATTTTATTGCTCAAGTCCAATCACACATGATGTCGCATCAGTATGAAGGCTTGATGAAAAAAGCAAACTTCAAAGCTGGCGGTAAAAAGGGAAAGTCTAAATAGTCTTTCTTTTAGAAATATTTATTAGAGGTTTAACTCATGAAGGTTCGTGCTTCCGTAAAAAAAATGTGTCGTAATTGTCGCATCGTAAAACGTAAAGGCATTGTACGTGTTATATGTACAGATCCACGCCATAAGCAGCGTCAGGGTTAAGATGTTTTATTTATTGATTAACACTGCATTATCGGGTATTCTTGCCCGCCTTTCAAAGCAGTCTGGAGAGATTTGATGGCTCGTATTGCGGGTATTAACGTCCCTGAACATAAACATGCGGTAATAGCGTTAACGTCTATTTACGGTATTGGTAGAACTCGTGCGTCTAGCGTTTGCACTGAAGCTAAAGTAGCTCCAGATACAAAAATTAGTGCGTTATCTGAAGATGAAATTGAACGTATTCGTGGTGAAGTCGGAAAATTCATGGTTGAAGGTGATTTACGCCGTGAAGTTTCAATGAATATTAAAAGTTTGATGGATCTTGGATGTTATCGAGGTGTTAGGCATCGTCGTGGTTTACCACTTCGTGGTCAACGTACTAAAACAAATGCGCGTACCCGTAAAGGTCCACGTAAACCTATTCGTAGATAAGTTTTAAGTAACTTATTTATTTTAAATTTAGATAAGCAGGTATTGAAAGATGGCAACTGCCACTAAATCACGTAAGAAAGTTAAAAAGTCAGTAAGTGATGGAATAGCGCATATACATGCGTCATTTAACAACACTATTATTACAATTACTGATCGACAAGGTAATGCTTTAGCATGGGCAACTGCTGGAGGCTCAGGCTTTCGTGGTTCTCGTAAAAGTACACCATTTGCAGCACAGGTTGCGGCAGAGAAAGCAGGTGAAGCTGCGAAACAGTTTGGGCTGAAAAATCTAGATGTTCACGTGAAGGGCCCAGGTCCTGGTCGTGAGTCTGCTGTTCGTGCTTTGAATAATATCGGATATAAAATAACTAACATTATTGATGTAACACCAATACCTCATAATGGATGTCGTCCTCCAAAAAAGCGTCGCGTTTAGTCGCAAAATCCGTAGTTCGGGAGAAATAATATGGCCAGATATATTGGACCAAAATGTAAGTTAATGCGTCGTGAAGGAACAGATCTTTATCTAAAAGGTCGTGGTCGTTCGCTTGAAAATAAATGTAACCTTGAGAAGATTCCTGGTGTGCACGGCGAACGTCGAACACGCCTATCTGATTATGGTATGCAGTTACGTGAAAAACAGAAAGTTCGCCGAATTTATGGTGTGCTTGAAAAGCAATTTCGTAACTACTTCAAGGAAGCTGTACGTATTAAAGGTTCTACAGGTGAGAATCTTCTACAGTTACTAGAATGCCGTTTAGATAATGTTGTCTATCGTATGGGTTATGCGTCAACTCGAGCAGAGGCTCGTCAGTTGGTTAGTCATAAAGCTATTCATGTTAATGGTTCTTCTGTGAACATAGCTTCTTATCAGGTGAAAGCAGGTGATATAGTTTCTGTGCGTGAAAAAGCTAAGAAACAAACAAGAATTCAAGATTCAATATCTGTTGCTGATCAAGTTGGTTTTCCTGAGTGGGTTGAAGTTGATATGAAGAAATTTGAAGGTACATTCAAAGCTGCTCCTGAGCGCGAAGAACTACCAGCAGAGATCAATGAGTCTCTTATCGTTGAACTTTACTCTAAGTAATTTTTCATTTAGCAATTAATCATTAAGATTATTGAGGTTACAATTTTGTCTAATTCAACCGATTTACTAAAGCCCCGTAATATCCAAGTTAAAGACTTAGGTAGCTACACATCTAAAATCGTTTTAGAACCTTTAGAGCGTGGGTTTGGTCATACATTAGGTAATGCACTACGCAGAATTCTGTTGTCATCTATTCCAGGTTGTGCTGTTACAGAAGCAAAAATTACAGGTGTGGAGCACGAATATACCGCTGTAGAGGGTATTCAAGAAGATGTTGTTGATATTCTTTTAAACTTAAAGAAGTTGGCATTTCGTCTTAACGCTAAAGATGATGTATGGCTTGATATTCGTAAGAAAGGCCCTTGTACAGTTACTGCCGCAGATATTCAGCTTGATCATGATGTTGAAATTGTTGATCCTGATGCTGTGATATGTACTATTACTACTGATTACGAAATTGAAATGTCTATTCGTGTAGAAATGGGACGTGGCTACCAACCTGCATCTGTTCGTCGTGGTCCTGACTCTCCGGAGTTACCTCTAGGTACATTAATACTTGATGCATCTTTTAGTCCTGTTTCTCGTGTGTCTTACGATGTTGAGAGTGCACGTGTTGAAAACCGTACTGACTTGGATAAATTAATCATTGAGCTTCAGACAGATGGTTCTATAGATGCTGAAGAAACTATCAGTGATGCTGCTACAGTATTACATGAACAGTTAGCTGTTTTCTTCGATCTAACAATCATCGAAGCTGAACCTGAGGTGGAGCCAGAGCCAGAAATTGATCCAGTTTTGTTGCGTCCTGTTGATGATTTAGAACTAACAGTACGCTCTGCGAATTGTTTGAAGGCTGAGCAAGTTTATTATATTGGTGACCTAGTGCAGAAGACAGAAGTTGAACTACTGAAGACTCCTAATCTTGGCAAAAAATCACTAACGGAGATCAAGGATATTCTTGCTTCTCATGGGTTGACACTTGGTGCAAGGCTTGAAAATTGGCCACCAGCATCTATTGATAATAGTGATACTAGAGTTGCTTAAAATGTATCCTAATTCTTTTTAGCAAAGCTAGAATGAATAATATATAACGAAATTAAGGTTTAAAAAATGCGTCATCGTAAAATAGGTCGACAGTTAAGTCGTAACAGCAGTCATCGTAAAGCAACACTACAAAGTTTATCAGTTGCATTAATTAAATATGGTGCTATAAAAACAACAGTTGCTAAAGCAAAAGAGCTTCGTCGTGTAGCTGAACCTTTAGTTACTCGAGCTAAAGTTGATTCTGTACATAACCGTCGTACAGCTTTTGCACGTTTACGTGATAAAGAATGTGTAGGCTTGTTATTTAATGAATTGGGGCCTCGTTATAAAGAGCGTCCAGGTGGCTATACTCGTATTATTAAGTGCGGATATCGTCCTGGTGATAATGCTCCGATGGCTTATATTGAGTTTGTAGATAGACCAGAGCCACTTGCTGAGTAATAAATTGATTATTGTTTAGTTTAGAATGCGAATAACATAAAAAAGCCAAGAATATTCTTGGCTTTTTTATGTTAAAAATTTATAGGTAGAATTTTTTCACCATTAGTTACAAGCCTGTCGATAATTATTTTGTCGTTAGAATAGGTATAAACTCTAAATTTCATTCCTGACCATGACTCAAGTTCAGTTGAACAGTTAATTATTGCATCGTCTGTAATATTTGTTAATACTTCCACAAACTCATCATTTGTTTCAACAAATAGGTAGCATTTTGTTGCTCCTGCTAAATGGCAAACTCTTCTTACTATTTCTTTGTTTGGGACTGTATATGCCAATATTTTTATCCTTTGATAAGTATCATTGACACTAAGGTGCAAATGATTAAACTTATATTTTTAAAATATTTTACTTAAACTAAAATGACTAGCCAAGACCTAAATATAGTTACAGCTGCACAATCGAAAAAAAGTGCGAAAACATTCAACTATGGCAATATTGTCTCTGTTTTAATTCCATTTCCACTTTTTATATTTTGGTTTGGTGCTTCGATGTTTGTTTATGCTATGTATCGTCATCACCCTAATTCACGTGTTGGTTATTATACGCAAATGGCTGCTTATTATTATTACGCACTAGCAGGTTTTTTGTCGGTTGTTATGCTATTTGCCCCTGGTAATTTCTTTTTCGTTTATGGGTGGATGTTATGGTTAGGCTGTGCAGTTTTTTTGATTCCTTTGTCTATACGAGAGATAATCAAGATAAATAAAGAAGAATGGCATGATGTTAAAATTAAGGAGTAAGTAAAGTAGTGAGTAATCAAAGTAATATTGTGCGTAATGACTGGAAGCTAGAAGAAATTGAAGCTCTTTTTAAGCTACCATTTAATGATCTTCTCTATCAATCACACACCATTCATAGGAATAACTTTAATCCCAATGAAGTTCAAGTAAGTACGCTACTTAGTATTAAAACAGGTGCTTGTCCTGAAGATTGCTCCTATTGTTCGCAAAGTTCTCGTAACGATACTGGGCTTGAACGTGAAAGTTTATTGCCTATTAATGAAGTTATTGATGCAGCCACGGTAGCTAAAAATAATGGGGCTACTCGTTTTTGCATGGGCGCTGCTTGGCGTAACCCTACAGATAAAAGTTTAGAGCATGTGATGCAAATGGTAGAGGCTGTTAAAGCTCTTGATATGGAAACCTGTGTGACACTTGGTATGCTAAAGCCGCAACAGGCTGAAAAACTTAGGGCGTCTGGTTTAGACTACTACAATCATAATTTAGATACTTCTCCAGAATTTTATGGTTCTGTTATAACTACACGAACCTACCAAGATCGCTTAGATACATTAGATCATGTGAGGAATGCTGGTATAAATGTTTGTTCGGGTGGAATACTTGGAATGGGCGAAACTCAACGGGATAGAGCACGTTTGCTTCAAGAACTTGCCAACTTACCTCAGCACCCTGACTCTGTTCCTATAAATGATTTGGTTCAAATCAAGGGAACTCCATTGGATGGAATTGATAACCTTGACCCTTTTGAATTTATAAGAACCGTTGCTGTAGCTCGTATAATTATGCCAAAAGCTTATGTTCGTCTTTCAGCAGGTCGTACAGAAATGAATGATGAAATGCAGTCACTTTGTTTTTTTGCAGGGGCTAATTCGATGTTCTATGGGGAGAGATTGCTTACAACGGATAATCCTGAAGAAAGCCACGATAAACAATTATTTCAACGCTTAGGTATTCAGAATGAGAAGCGTAATGTTTCTGCTCCAGTTTCTTTAAGCTAGAAATTAGATAAAAATACTCGTCAAGTCTTATAAAGTTTTGATGAGTATTTCCAATAATATAACGAGTTTCCTTCCGTTCCTCGGGAATAGTTTGAATCTCCTGTTACTTTATGACAGGATTATACCCAATCAATAATTATAATAATAAATTGTGATTTTTAGATGTGTTTTTCACACTTAGAATCATCTTAGGGGTAAGTTTTGATTTTTTCTTTGTTGAGTCAATATAAGTTGGTTTTCATAAGTTTTTCTGAGCTGTATAGGGCACCAGTTTTTCTTTCTTTCTTATTAATATCAGTCCCAGTTTCTCTTAATGCTATTCAATTAGATGATAGTGATGGCGATGGGCTTTCTGATCAATATGAGGCAAAGATAGGGACTGAAGCTTATCTTGCTGATACTGATGGGGATGGTATTAGTGACGGTGTTGAAGTTGGTAAAGACCTTAATAATCCATT
>Ga0256834_1001422_pt1 | contig 16283 bp, 11 predicted proteins | sample 4281140metaG_FD_190536 | JGI IMG/M metagenome (GOLD analysis project Ga0256834, IMG submission 190536) | Hydrothermal vent microbial communities from East Pacific Rise, Pacific Ocean - 4281-140 | ecosystem: Environmental > Aquatic > Marine > Hydrothermal vents | place: Pacific Ocean: East...
AAATATAGATTTAAATCTCCGAGAGTTGTAATTCTCGGAGGTTTTTAATTTTATAGTTTTACTTTTTATTAGCATACTCACTTTATTCAATTGTAGTGATGATGATGCAAGTTGTAGTTATACCAATTTAACATATAATGTCGTAAAAAAGAAACTGTTTTATGCGGCATTATATGTTAAATTGGTATTATAGGAGTGTCCCAATAAATCAAGAAAATATTTTAATAGCGGCATTTAAATTGTATTTGGGTACATCTAGGGTGTCATCTAATGGCAAGCTCAGGCTAGAGGTTGAAATTCACGAAAAAAAATAATCGAGATGGATTTAAGTTTCTTACAAATGTGGTCAATAAAAATGAACCAGCAACAAGAGATTTTTATTTAAATAGCAAATGTAACTTGTATTAAAGCAGGTATAAATATTGGTAATAAAATGAAATATAGATTTACTATAAATGGTAAAGGTGGAGTGTTTTGTGTGAAAATTCAAGATAAAATCTAGTCTAATAAAATTTGTGAATAAATTCCTATAGAATTATTGCTATAAAAGTTTAAGGATTGTACTTTTGAGCCTATGCTAAAAATTTTATAGTGACAAACTATCTAGAACAACTAAATGAAGCTCAAAGAGCCGCCGTTATGCAAAAAGACGGTGCTATGATTATTATTGCAGGTGCAGGCTCTGGTAAAACTCGTGTGCTGACTTATCGAATTGCTCATTTAATGAATCAAGGTGTTGATGCCTTTAGTATTTTAGCTCTGACTTTTACCAATAAAGCAGCTCGTGAAATGAAAATAAGAATTGCACGAATGGTAGGTGAAAGTGAGGCCAAAAATTTATGGATGGGCACCTTTCATTCTGTTTTTGCAAGAATTTTACGCTCTGAGGCGGATAAATTGGGGTATCCAAGAAATTTTACAATTTATGATACGCAAGATTCCGTTCGTTTGATTTCTTCTATCATTAAAGAAATGGGCTTAGAGAAAGATAGGTATAAGCCCAAGCAAGTTTTGAGTCGAATTTCTTCATTTAAAAATAGCTTGATTACCGTAAAAGCCTATTATCAAACACCTGAATTAAAGGAAGCCGATGTCATGGCAAACCGTCCAAAGATTGGTGAGATATATCATCAATATGTTGAGCGTTGTTTTAAGGCTGGTGCAATGGATTTTGATGATTTATTGTTAAGAACCAATGAATTATTGACCCGTTTTCCTGATGTACTGGCAAAATATCAAGACAGATTTCGTTATATTTTGGTTGACGAGTACCAAGATACAAATCATTCACAATATTTAATTGTCAGAGCATTAGCAGACAGGTTTCAAAATATTTGTGTAGTAGGAGATGACTCACAAAGTATTTATGCTTTTCGAGGAGCAAATATTCAAAATATTTTAAATTTTCAACGAGATTATGATGATGTAAAGATTTATAAATTAGAGCAAAACTATAGGTCTACCAGTAATATTGTACAAGCTGCCAATAGTGTTATTGAAAAGAATAAAACCAAATTAGATAAAGAAATTTGGACAGCCAATGGAGAAGGTGAAAAAGTAAAAATAATGCGAACGCTGTCAGAAGGTGAAGAAGGTCGTTTTGTAGCAAATTCTATTTTTGACAACAAAATGAATCACCAACTCAAAAATGAAGCCTTTGCTATTTTGTATAGAACTAATGCTCAATCAAGAGCGATTGAAGATGCATTACGTAAAAAAGATATTGCCTATAATATATTTGGTGGTTTATCCTTTTATCAACGAAAAGAGATTAAAGATGTACTGTCATATTTACGTCTTATTGTAAATCCTAATGATGAAGAGGCTTTAAAAAGAGTCATCAATTATCCTGCAAGAGGAGTTGGTCAAACCACTATAGAACGCTTAAGTGTTGCTGCCAATCATTATAAAAAATCAATTTATGAAATCTTAGAAAGTATAGATCAAATTGATATAAAGATTAATGGAGGCACAAAAGTTAAGTTGCAAAATTTTGTGATGATGATTAAGAGCTTTCAAATTGAAGCAACAACAAAAAATGCCTTTGAAGTCGCTGAATTTGTGGTGAAACAAGCTAAAATTATCAGAGAATTAGAAAAAGATGCAGCTCCTGAAGCTGTGAGTAGAGTAGAAAATGTACAAGAATTATTAAATGGTTTAAAAGACTTTATTGAAGTGCAAAAAGAAAAAGAAGAAGATAATTCCCTTTCTTTTTTTCTTGAAGATGTAGCTTTGGCAAGTAGTATTGATAATGATAAAAATAAGGATGTTGATAGCGTTTCTTTAATGACCATTCACTTGGCAAAAGGGTTAGAGTTTCAATATGTATATATAGTTGGTTTAGAAGAAAACTTATTCCCTTCTGCCATGAGTATGAATACACGAAGTGAATTAGAAGAAGAGCGACGTTTGTTTTATGTAGCCTTGACCAGAGCAGAGAAGCAAGCCTATTTGTCTTATGCACATTCTAGATACCGTTGGGGAAAATTAATTGATTGTGAACCCAGTCGGTTTTTAGAAGAAATTGACGATAAGTTTGTTGATTTAATGGTGCCAAAAGTATCTCCAAAAATAAATAAGTTTATCAATGAAGATATCTTTGGTAGTGTACCTCAAGACAAGATAAGATTTAAGAAACCAGTCACGAGAGATTTTCATAAACTAAAGAATAAACAAAAAGTAAAACCAGAAACCATACAAATTAGTACCCCAAAAAATTTAAAGAAAGTGAGTAATGTGTCTAGCAATTTATTTGATAGTAATATTACTGTTGGTAATGTTGTTGAGCATACAAAATTTGGTAGAGGAGAAGTAATAAATTTAGAAGGTTTAGGGTCTAATAAAAAAGCAGAAATAGCATTTGATACTGTAGGAAATAAGAAATTATTATTACAATTTGCCAAACTTAAAATCTTAGGCTAATAGAGTATTATTCCACAATTAGGGTTAAAGCATTATGTTTTACGTAAATATATTGTTTCTTTGCACCTATAACAATATTTAAAAGAATATGATTGATTTTGATTTAGAATACAATTCAGAAAGAGAACATTTAATTATACCTGAATATGGTAGACATGTTCAGAAGCTAGTAAATCATTGCATAAAGCTTGAAACTAAAGAAAAACGCAATGAAATGGCAACTGCTATTATTGAAGTTATGGGTAATTTACAGCCACATTTAAGAGATGTGCCAGATTTTAAACATAAGTTATGGGATCAACTTTTTATCATGGCTGATTTTAATTTAGATGCTGATTCGCCTTATGCGACTCTTTCAAAAGAAGAATTAGCCGCTAAGCCTGACAAATTAGGCTATCCTAAATCTGCTTCTAAATACAAGTTTTATGGCAATAATATTCAAACCATGATTGACACTGCTTTGACTTGGGAAGAGGGAGAGCTTAAAGAAGCATTGGTTTTTACTATTGCCAATCATATGAAGAAATGTTATTTGAATTGGAATAAAGACACTGTTGATGATGCCGTAATTTTTAAGCATTTAACTGAACTTTCTGATGGAAAAATTAATTTAACTACTGAAGATGAAACCTTGTCTGAGAGTAAAAATTTGCTAAGAAAGAAAGTTTCTAATAAACATAAGAACAATAATAACAATAAAGGAAAGTTTAATAAAAACAATAAATCAAACAAATCAAACAAACCTTATAGAAAAAGGTAATAAATAAACTTTCAATAGTATATGGGTACTTTTAAAATAGAAGGCGGTCATCAGTTAAAAGGTGAAATTACACCACAAGGAGCAAAAAATGAAGCACTACAAATTTTATGTGCGGTTTTATTAACCTCTGAAAAAGTAACAATTTCTAATATACCTGATATTAGAGATGTGAATAAATTAATTACGTTATTAGAAAATTTAGGTGTTAAAATTCAAAAGAAAGAGCATGGTGTTTATAGCTTTCAGGCAGATGATATCAATCTTGATTATTTAGAAACTCCTGAGTTCAGAAAAGACGGAAGCGGTTTAAGAGGCTCTATTATGATTGTTGGTCCTATGTTAGCCCGTTTTGGTAAAGGATATATTCCAAAGCCAGGAGGTGATAAAATTGGAAGAAGACGTTTAGATACTCATTTTGAAGGCTTTATGAAGTTGGGTGCTGAATTTCGTTACAATAAAGAAGACCATTTTTATGGTGTAGAAGCAGATACCTTAAAAGGTACTTATATGTTATTAGATGAGGCTTCAGTAACAGGTACAGCAAATATTGTTATGGCCGCTGTTTTAGCTGAAGGTAAAACAACTATTTACAATGCTGCATGTGAACCTTATTTGCAACAATTATGTAAGATGCTAAATAGAATGGGTGCCAAAATAACAGGTATTGGTTCTAATATGATACATATTGATGGTGTAAAATCACTAGGAGGTACTACACATAGAATGTTGCCAGATATGATTGAAATTGGTAGTTGGATTGGACTTGCAGCAATGACTAAAAGTGAATTGACAATCAAAGGCGTAAGTTGGGATGACTTAGGAGTAATACCAAATGTTTTTAGAAAATTAGGAATTACTGTTGAGCGTAAAGGAGATGATATTTATATACCTAAACATAAGGATGGTTATGAGATTCAAAACTATATTGATGGATCTATATTAACCATTTCAGATGCACCATGGCCAGGTTTTACTCCTGATTTATTGAGTATTATTTTGGTCGTTGCTACACAAGCCAGAGGCAGTTTGTTAATACATCAAAAAATGTTTGAAAGCCGTTTGTTCTTTGTAGATAAATTAATTGATATGGGTGCAAAAGTTATTTTATGTGACCCTCATAGAGCTACAGTAATTGGTCATGATTTTGAATCAAGTCTAAAAGCGACGACTATGACCTCTCCAGACATTAGAGCAGGAGTATCTTTATTAATTGCAGCTCTTTCTGCAAATGGCACTTCTACTATTCATAATATTGAACAAATTGATAGAGGTTACGAGCGAATTGATGAGCGTTTAAGAGCTATTGGTGCAAAAATTATTAGAGTAGACTAAATTCCATTTTTTTGAAAATATCTAAATAATTTGCCTGAATAATTTGATTAGATTTTGGGTTAAGAGCACTATTTTTGTGTAAAATTTTATTTCAAAATGTTACTTCAGATTATTAAGATGTCAATATGTCATTATTAAATAATTGGCAGTACTTTTGTATATTACTTTACAAATTAAAAAGATTCACAAGAATGAGTACAGAAGAAAATATAAACGAAGAAGAGATACAAGATAAAGAGCAGATGAATGAAGAACAAACTGAAACTGTTGAAGGAGCAGGTCAGGTAGAAGTAGAGCCAACTTCAGAAGAAATAATTCAACAAGAGAAAGATAAGTATTTACGTTTGTTTGCTGAGTTTGAAAATTATAAAAAACGGACAAGTAAAGAAAGAATAGAGCTATTTAAAACTGCCAATCAAGAATTGATGACAGTTTTATTGCCAATTTTGGACGATTTTGATAGAGGCTTACAAGAAATTAAAAAAGTAAAAGATAAAAATTTATTAAAAGGAATGGAGTTGATCAATGATAAATTGAAAAGCACATTAAAGCAAAAAGGATTAACATTAGCTGAAGTGAAAAAAGGAGATGTTTTTGATGCAGAAATTCATGAAGCTATTACTCAAATTCCAGCACCTTCACCAAAACTAAAAGGTAAAATTATTGATGTGATAGAAAATGGATATATGTTAGGTGATAAGATTATTAGGTTTCCTAAAGTTATTATTGGGCAGTAATTAATAAATTAAATAGTTTCAAAAAGAGATATTTGTGAAAAAAGATTATTACGAAATTTTAAAAATAAGTAAAACTGCTACCGCAGTAGAAATAAAAAAGGCATACCGAAAAAAAGCTATAAAATATCATCCAGATAAAAATCCAGATGATAAAACAGCTGAAGAAAAATTTAAAGAAGCGGCAGAGGCTTATGAAATTTTAAGTAATGCGGATAAAAAAGCACGTTATGATCAATATGGTCATGCTGCATTTGAAGGTGGTGCAGGAGGCTTTGGTGGCGGAGGTATGAATATGGACGATATTTTTAGTCAGTTTGGTGATATTTTTGGAGGAGCTTTTGGAGGAGGAGGGTTTTCAGGTTTTGGAGGTGGCGGAGGTCGTGCCAGAGTAAAAGGAAGTAATCTTAGGATAAGAGTAAAACTTACATTAGAAGAAATAGTTAATGGAGTTGAAAAGAAAGTAAAAGTAAAACGCTTAGTAAAAGCCGAAGGTGTTACCTATAAAACATGTAGTGCATGCAATGGTCAAGGTCAAGTAACCAGAATTACTAATACTATTCTAGGTAGAATGCAGACAGCAACTACATGTCCAACTTGTCATGGTGCTGGAGAGTCTATAGACCATAGACCAAGCGGTTCAAATGCTCAGGGTTTAGTAGAAAAAGAAGAAAATGTTTCAATTAAAATTCCTGCAGGTGTTGTAGAGGGAGTGCAGTTAAAGGTTTCGGGAAAAGGAAATGAAGCACCAGGGAATAGTATTTCAGGAGATTTATTAGTTGTAATTCAAGAAAAATCTCACGATAAATTGAAAAGAGAGGGTAATAATTTACACTATGATATGTATGTGAGTATTCCTGAAGCAATATTGGGTGAAAGTAAAGAGATAGATACTTTAACAGGAAAGGTCAGAATTAAAATTGAAGCTGGTACACAATCTGGTAAAATATTACGCTTAAGGGGTAAAGGGCTACCTAGTTTGGATGGATATGGAAAAGGAGATTTATTAATTCATATTAATGTTTGGACTCCTAGGGACTTATCTAAAAAGCAAAAAATATTTTTTGAGGAAATGAAAAATGATGAAAATTTTAAACCTATACCATCGAATTCTGATAAATCTTTTTTTGAAAAAGTAAAAGATATGTTTTCTTAAAAAAATGGAAATAAAAAAAGTTTATTTCATGATTTTTTAGGGTTTTATATTAATATTATTTATATATTTGCGGTGTTGGATTTTTATAATTCAACACTTTTTCTTTTTCATAGCAATTTTCCCACTCTTTTTAGAGTGGGTTTTTTTTTGATTATACTTTAAATGAATTGATAAATAGGTTTTAATCGAAAATAATTCCTCACGCCTACATATAACTATTTTGGTGGAATAAGGATTCTGGGTTTCCGATTTATTGCTCCTTGGGAGAAGTTGGAACTTCTTTCTGAAGTTATGGGTGAGGTATATAAAGTTTCGATTTTTGATACTCAGGCCAAAGCTTGTGCCCAGCTTGACTAGGTATGAAACTGGCAAATACTGCCTCGAGGATAGTCAGTTTTAAGATTTTTTTTATTTAGACAGAATAAGGATTTATTGGCAATAAAAAGAAATAGCTTACGTTATAGTTATCGTATTGCTGGGCAATCGTTCAGTAATATTTCTTTTTCATAGCAATTTTCTCACTCTTTTTAATTAAAGAGTGGGATTTTTTTGTTTTAACTCCGTTGATAATTTATTAAAAACCGTTACTTTTGTAGTAAAGTAGACCACCTTATTGCTTCGTGAATTCGAAGAGGAAAGTCCGGACACCAAAGAGTATCATAGCGGATAACATCCGTCCGGTGTAAACCGAGGACAAGTGCAACAGAAAGCAAGTACAGTTAGGCTGTAGTGAAACCAGGTAAACTCTATGAGGTGCAATGCTACGTATATTGAAATCCCGAAAGGGTAAGGACTACTCGTCTAATTTCAAGGGGTAAGCAGCTAAAGTTATATAGTAATATATAATATAGATAAATGATAAGGATTCGCTTTTGCGAAAACAGAATCCGGCTTATGGTCTACTTTTAATTTTAAAAAAAAATCTGATTTTTTAATTTTTTAAATTAGATAAGATGTAACAATTGTTGCACTTTTTTTTGATTAATATTGTAAGCTTGCAGAAATAAAAACCACTAAGATTAAAATTACCAGTCATGAAATTTAATAAAAGTATGTTGAGTAATATCTTATTTTTTGGATTTTTAATATTTCTTTTTACACCTTATGGTTTAAGTACAAGAGCGAAGTTGACTCAAGGGGTTACGTATGTAAAGACATTGCTTATGCCTCCTAAGACAGAAGCTGTTAATGAACGAGTTGAATTTAATACCGATTTTTCACTAAAAGGAATTACCAATGCTACCAATGTCAATCTAAATGACTTAAAAGGAGAAGTTGTTTTTATAAATTATTGGGCAACTTGGTGTCCGCCATGTAGAGCCGAAATGCCTTCATTACAATCTTTATATGATGATTATAAAGATAAAGTTGCATTTGTATTTATTACCTCTGATGATAAAGATAAAGTTGATAATTTTTATACAAAGTATGATTATGAATTACCAACCTATAATATACTTTCAAATCCACCAAAAGAAATAGATACTCAATCGTTACCTGCAACTTTTGTAATTGATAAAAATGGTAAAGTAGCACTGTCAGAATTTGGACCAGCCAATTGGAATAGTAATATGGTAAGAGGGTTGTTAGACAATTTGATTAGCGAGTAACTTCTTTAATTACTTCTAATAATAATTTACAGCCTTTTTGTATCTCATCTTTACTGATAGTAAGTGGAGGCGTAATTCTTACAGCCTTACCTTCAAAAAGTAACCAAAAAAGTAAGAGTCCTTTTTCAAGAGACTTTAATATAATTTGACTTGCAATTTCAGGAGTTTTGAATAGGATTGCGAGCATTAATCCTTTTCCTCGAATCTCTTTAATAGCTTTGTGTTGTAGTAATTTTCTAAACAATTGTTCTTTTTCTAAAGCTTCAGCCATTAAATTACTAGAGGTAATTTCTTTAATCGTAGCTAAAGCAGATGCTGCAATTACAGGATGGCCTCCAAAGGTAGTGATATGTCCTAATTTCGGATTTTCTTTCAGAGAATTCATGATATGTAATGGAGAAATAAATGCACCAATTGGCATACCACCTCCCAAACCTTTTCCTGAAACGATAATATCAGGAGTTAGATTGTAATTTTCAAAACCGAAAAATTGACCAGTTCTTCCAATTCCAGATTGAATCTCATCTAAGATTAATAAAGCACCAACAGTTTTACAGCGTTTTTTAACTTTTAATAAATAATTATTTTTTGGTTCAATAAAACCAGCTCCACCTTGTATGGTTTCTAAAATAACTGCGGCAGTATTGGTTGTTATTTTTTGTAAATCAGCTTCATTGTTAAATGTAATAAATTTCACACCTGGTATTAGTGGTCTAAAGGCTCTATTTTGATTTTCGTTTCCACAGACACTCATGGCACCCTGAGTATTGCCATGATAAGCATTCTTAGCTGCAATAATTTCATGTCGGTTTGTAAAGCGTTTGGCTAATTTTAATGCTCCTTCAGTGGCTTCAGTACCCGAATTGGTCAAGTAGACCGACCAGTTTTGTTGACCAGATAATTGGGCTGTTAAAAGTTTACACAAATGAACTGAAGTTTGTTGTATAAATTCACCATAGACCATTACATGAGTATATTTTTCAACTTGCTCAATGATGGCTTTTTTTAATGTTGGATGATTATGACCAAGACTGTTTGCTGAAACGCCAGCAATAAAATCTAAATATGATTTTCCGTTTTTATCATATACATAGCATCCATTTGCATGAGAAATTTCTATTGCTAAAGGGTGTGGTGATGTTTGTGCTTGATATTTGAAAAAATCTGATTTGATGGTTTTATTTTTTTAGTTTCTCTATAGTTTTAGTGTTCTTAACTGAAGTTGACGTATCTTTTGTTTTTTTAGAGGGCTTTTTATCATCTATAAAAATATCTTCTAAGCTAAGCGGTTTTTCATCTTCACGCCAAATAAATCCTTTGAACTTCCTGACATTCTCAGGGAATTCTGAAGGAGGATAAAGATCTCCTTCAGGTTCTGTAAAGTAGGTTACATCTTGAATTTTTTTATTTTTTATTTTAAAATTGATATAACTACAGGTACTTTTATCTATCCCGATAAGGCTGTCTTGTTCATTTCTAACATACATGATACTCTCAGAATTACCAATAACATTGATGTCTTCCAACTCGTTATCTATAAATTTTCCTAAAATATTCCTTCCTTTAATTTGATTATAACCCGCAGAATCTTTTTGAATTACAAAAGCATTTCTCAAAATCTTTAAACTGTCTAATTTTTCAGTTTTGGTATTAGAAATTAGGTAAATTGTATCACCACTTACTTGGCTCTCTTGAGACCATAAAATAGGATTTTTAAACAATTGTGTAATACCTGTTTTCTGACTAGAGTGTATAGAGTCACATTTCCCTTGTAAATCACTTTTAAAAATTTTGACGCCATTAAAAGCTCTTATAATTCTATTTTCAGGTTTTCCAGTAACCATTAAAGTATCTCCATGAACATACATCGAATCTTTATCGACAATAGTAATAGCTACAGCTCTTTTAATTACAAAAGCAGAATCTAATTTTTGAAAAAATTCTCCGTAATTTCCTCTAATAAACATGTTATTTAGAGTGTCTATCATCTGAATGTTTTTGGTTGCAGATGCAAAACTTTCATTTCTATTGTAAAATAAACTATCAGCAGTAATAGTTCTATTATTGTATTCAATTAGAGAGTTTTTTGTAAAGTGTGAAATACCTTTTTGAGTATCATAAAAACCTTTTTCTGTATAGATGTAGTTATCTTCTCCTGTAATTGTAGAAGGACCATGTAAAAATGCATGTCCGTTTGAGGTGAAATAATCTAGATGCTCAGATTTTAAAACATAATCAGGATTGGTTAATACCACTTCAGAAAGGGCTTGAAATTTTGAAGTTTGTAAAAAATAATTACCAATTCTACTAACTAAAACATTGGTGGTATCTTTGATAGTAGCCCCATTTTTATAGTAGAGTATTTGTTTTGTCCTATCAAAATCTAGCGTATCAGTACTTAAAGTCATTACAGGATCTTTTAAAACTACTTTCCCCCAAGATCTTGCTTTCTTTGTATTGCCATTGTACTGCACATAGCGACTTGTTTGTGTAATAGTATCGCCTTGATTGAGTACTACATTACCATAAGCCTTGATAATATTGGTTTTTTTATAATGGATAGCTTTTTTGCTTCGTAAGGTAAACCCTTCATGCTCAATAAAAACATCGCCTAATAGAACAGTTGCTCCTGGATACTTTTTCTCATCAATAGTTGAATTGTCGGCATGTAATATCTTTATACGTTTTTGTTGAGTCTGCACAGCAAAACTAGAAATAAGAAAAAAGATAAATAGTAATTTTTTCAAGCCAAATGATTTTGCTACAAAACTAATCAAAAAGGTTTTAACATAAATTTAAATTCTTGTTAAACCTGATTTAAAGAAAAGCAATGCTCAGTTTAATGTCATCATAACTTACTTTTCCGTTTAAACCGTCATAGATTGCCTTTAGACTAATGGGTTTTCCTTTAGTTTGTAAATTGTAAATTTCTTTTACTTTCTGAAGGATGGCTTTTTTTGGTTGGTAAAAACTAAAATCTTCTTTAGGATGGTCTTTACATATTTTAATAAGATGGCTTGAAATTGTACCTACTGTAACTCCACGTTCTTCAGCAATCTGTTCAATAGATTTTTTTTGTTTTAAATAGGATAATGTAATTTCATAAGTAGATTTTTTACCTAGCTTTTTCTCTTTAATTTTATTTTGAGTTTTTTTAATTTCTCTAGTATTTACTGTGCCTCCACATTTTTTAATAAAAAGAGGAGCAACTGCTTCCAATTCTTCTAAGTCGAAACTTTCATCTATTTCATTAGAGAGTTCTTGAAAACGTAAATCGGCTTTATGTGCCAAGCCATCAACTAGTAAAGCCATTTCATTGATACCCTTTAATTGTAGGCTTTCTAGTTTTTTTAATCGAGATAAAGCCACATAGCCCTGTCCTCTTTCAAATGTTTTTGAAAGATCAATTTCAGCTTCGTCAAGAGTCATTCCTTGACATTTATGAATGGTAATTGCCCATGCCAATCGTAAAGGAAATTGATTGAAGCTTGCCAAGACTCGACTGTGATCGTCTTGTATCGTCCAGTTTTCTTGTTCTACTGTAATTGTTCTACGATTAGCTATTCTAACTCTAGGAAAACCTTCACTATTGAACTCTACTACTTTTCCTAAGGTACCGTTTACATAGCCTTTTTCTACATTGTTTTTTACAAACATGACCTTGGCACCAATTTTTAATTCTAAATTTTCACCTGCCAGTACTGAATTTTTTAGCGTTTCAATTAGTTTTATATTTCCTTTGGTTGATGCTTTAAATGTTTTTGTTCTCCCTTCTAAAGTTGATAAATGCTGAGCATTAATAGTATCAACATCATAATTGTGAGTAAATAACTTGGTAGGTTCTTCTTTGTTTTTTAGTTTATTCTCAGTAGCATTCTTTAACAACTCCCAACTCTTTTGAGACGTTTTTCCTGTACGTATTTCATTCAAAATATCATTTAAACTAGAATCACTCTGTCGGTATTGTTCCGTCAAATAACAAATTTTTAAATTGGCATGTACCCAAGCTTCAGACATAAAAGAGAATTTATCTCTACTTTTTTCTCCTGGCTTACCAATTGGAGGTAATTGAAAGAAATCACCACTTAAAACAATTTGAATACCACCAAATGGCTCTTGATTATTTTTAAAATATTGTAAAACGGTATTGACTAAATTAAGTTGGTTTTTATGAAGCATTGAAATTTCGTCAATGATTAAAATTTTAGCTTTTTCGAGATGCTTTTTTAGATATTTTTTGGTTTTCATAGTCACCAAATTACTAGGAGTAAGATGTTCTTTTACACCAATACCTGCCCAAGAATGTATCGTCATACCATTCATGTGCGTAGCTGCGATACCTGTAGATGCTGTAACGGCTACAGGTACTTTTCTAGCCTTTAAATAACTGATGTATTGATTGAGAACATAAGTCTTTCCTGTACCTGCTGACCCCGTTAAGAATACATTTTTACCCGATTTTAATAACGCTAATGCTTTTTCTTGTTGCATGGCGTGAAGGTAATAAAATATACGCTAAAGTTGAAAAATATGACGACATAGATTCTTACTGCTTAAGAATTTTGATTGTAACAAATTGATTGTTGATGTCAGTTAATGCTCTTAAGAAATAGATACCGCTTGATAAATTTTCAATATGAATTTCTTCATTGTCATATGAAAGTTCGTTCTTTACTAATTTACCTCTACTGTCATAGATTTTATAGGAACTAATATGATGGGTAGTTTTTATTTTAAATGTTGAATTTATAGGATTTGGTGACACGGTAATGTTATTAGTTGGAATACTATTTTCAGGAACACCAAGTAAATTACCACCAAAATAGACATCTAAAAAATTAAGCCTATTCGCTAACCAAGTATAGGTATAGTCAAGGTTAGAAAGGTCTATTGATGCAGCACCCCATTTTAGTGTTTCTCTTTCATAATTACCATTTTCTAAAAGAAAGTTATATGATTTTGAAATATTGTCAACTAAATGACTAGTTTCAAGAACACTATTATCGCGAAGTTCAAACCAACGTTTTGCTGCTGCTTTATTGAAAAAGAAAGTGTCAAATAATCTATTGTAAAGATCATTAGAAAGAATGTCATCTGTTTTATTACGTCGTTCTCCATTCCAAATAATTCCATGTGTCCCGTCTAAATCCCATGGAGCATAAAAATAAGGTTCATTTTCATTATATTTAGCTATATAGATATTTTTACCTGTATTGTCAGTGGCTCTTAATAAATTTAAAAATATAAAATAATCTATAGCATTATGCATTTGAAATTTATCATGTATAGTGTTCTGAAAATCTTCATCTGAAGAGTTTATTACAAAATCAACAAAATTATAAAGGTTATCCCAATTAGTAATATCACTCTCTTTAGGATATTTTGTTTCAAATCCGCTCCAAATACGTGAGTTATTATTGTAATTTTCTAAATTTGAGAAAGTAACGGCATCACCCCAGCTAATACCTTTGTACAATTCTCCTTTTATAGATGTTTTGTATTTCTTTAATTGTAATTGCTTTTTGTCAATTTGCTCGCCAAGAGCATAAATACCCATATATTCATTATTTATTGCCAATTCAATATATTCAGTTCTAATACCAGCGAATGCTTTATTTTCTTGTTCAATATAATATGGTGTATGAATTTCTCTCCAAAGCTTATGATTTATCATATTACGAATACGTAAAGGTTCATTGTACATTGAGATTAATATCCAGTCATCATCTTTTCTCATATTTAAAAAAGATTCTTTCTTTGAATTATCACCAGTTTGATCTTTCCACAATTCTATATCGTATGATTTTTTTGGATAAGATTGAGAAAAGCCTCCACGCAACTCAATACCGCAATACGATAGTATAGCTTCTGAATTTGAAGTGTCAGTAAGTTTTAAATTTGCTAAGACTTTAGGTTCATCTTGAATTTCATTTGAAGTGTCAATATTTAGAAGTGGGAGTTTAGAAAAGTAGAGTTGAAAGACTGTTGAGCTAAGTGTTACATTATACGGTTTTCCATTCTCAAGTTTATTAGGAACAGTATTGAACGTATAGCTATTTCCGTTTAATTCAATTGTCAAAGAAGAAGTGGTAGATAAATCATTATATGCTGTAACGTTTTTATTACACACAATTAATTTCAAATCCTCATCAATGATAAACTTACCGTTGTCGGCTACAATATTTACATTTTGGCTAAAAGTAACAATTGAAATAAAGAATAAGAATATAGTTATTGGATTCTTTGTTGACATTTTTTTATTTTTTACTTTAACGTTGATAATCAGTGTTTAATTGTGTTAGATTTTAGCATAAAGAAGTCTACTAAAGAAAGGGTTTTGGTTGTTAGTTTAATTTGGTAGGTTTTTCTCCTCTTTTATTTTTATTCAAAAGTTATTGTAAAAAGAGTATAATAATTCAGTGTTATTAGTCGTAAAATTATATTTTTAACTTTTGAATAGGATTACCAAATAAGGCACAGCTTTTATAGGGTAGGTTAAATAATGAAAAATGAAACAAAAAATAAGTATCTTTATATTATTACTATCAGTTTTAAGTCTTACTGCTCAAGGTAGATTTAATCTTGGTTCTTCTTCTGAACCTAGATTTGAAGTCACTGATATCGTTTGGCCGCAAACCATCGGAGACATGAGCGTTTGTCTCTGGAATGATGATAAGCTTAGTGCTTTTACCATAACGATAGATGATAATAACGAACAAGACATTCCTTATTGGCAAAAATTACAAGTAAAATATGGATTTCCATACACATGGTTTGTAATTACTGAAGCTTCTAAAAAGTTAAATGTAAAAGACTGGGAGTTATTTGATAAATTATCAAAAGCAGGAAATGCCATTCAAGGTCATGATGATCAAAATTGGTATCAGCATCCAAAAAAGGGACAAAGAAATCCGTCAAATAGAAAATATCGAAAGCGTTTGCAAAAAACCATTACAAGTATTGAAGAGCATGTTTCAAATCAGAAATGTTTGACTTATGCATACCCTTGGGGTGTTGGAAATAAAGAGGTGGCAAGCGAATTATTTATCGCATCACGTAGTGCAGTTGGGTTATTGAATTCTGCCAATCAAATTGATTTCACTCAGATTAGAAGTGTTTCAAATCCACATATTTATAGAAATGACTCTTCTAGAGATAAATATATTTTACCATTAATTGATAAGTTTTCAAAATTAGAAGACAAAAACTATTATAGAGGTTGGGGGAGTACACATTTTCACCAAATAACGTCTAAAGAAGCCCAAACAATAACAGATGAGTTTCTAAATTATCTCAAACAAAAAGAAGAAAAGCTTTGGATTGGCACTTTTCCAAATGTAGCCAAATATGCTCAAGAATATGCTACACATTCTTTAAAAGTAGATTCAATTTCAGTTGATGAAATTTCTTTTACCTTAATTGATAAAATGCAAAATAAGGTTTATAATTTTCCTTTAACAGTAAAAGTTAGATTACCAAATAATTGGTTAGTTGTTACCGCAAAGCAAGAAGGTAAAACGGTTGAAAATAAAATAATTAGCTATAACAATAATAAATATGCTTTAGTAAAAGTTGTTCCAGATAAAGGACAAGTAATTTTGCATGGAACCATAGATGTAAATACTCTGGCAGATACGAGTATGGCTCATTTAGAGTTAACTACATTAACTGATTACTTTTACATTCCAAAAACCATTTCTAAAGAAGCACAAGACCTCTTAAGAAGTAAAACACGTTTGGTAAGAGAATCGGGCTCTCACTTCCCTAAA
>Ga0256834_1001423_pt1 | contig 16278 bp, 18 predicted proteins | sample 4281140metaG_FD_190536 | JGI IMG/M metagenome (GOLD analysis project Ga0256834, IMG submission 190536) | Hydrothermal vent microbial communities from East Pacific Rise, Pacific Ocean - 4281-140 | ecosystem: Environmental > Aquatic > Marine > Hydrothermal vents | place: Pacific Ocean: East...
GAGCATGGCCGAAGCGGACAAGATGCGCCTGGACAAATGGCTCTGGGCAGCGCGTTTTTTCAAAACCCGCAAGCTGGCGGCGGAAGCGGTTTCCGGCGGAAAGGTTCATTTGAACGGCCAGCGCAGCAAACCTGGCAAGGAAGTCCATATCGGCAGCCGGCTGCTCATCAACAAGAACGGCCTGGAGTGGGATATCGAGGTTCTCGTGCTGCCCAAGCAGCGCCGTCCCGCATCCGAAGCCATGGGTTTCTACGCAGAACCCAATGAAAGCCGGGAGCGCAGGGAGAAGCAGCTGGCCCTGCTGCGCGCCGCCCGGGTCTCAGCTCCCATCCATACCGAAGGCCGGCCGAGCAAGAAAGACAGGCGGTTAATCCACCGCTTTAAACAGCAGTAATCCCAGACTGTCCGGATATCACGGGTTTATGACCAGGCCAACAGGATGATAGACGAGGATTTTTACCGCCAGACATACCGGGAAATCAACGATAGCCATTGTATTTTCGAAAAAAGCATACTAACCATACAGGCAGGTTGCAGGCACTGCAGGAAGATACTGATTGCAGAGAGAGAAGCAGCCAACTGTATGGACGAAGGCGCCCGGCAAGCCTGCAAAAGGTTCCTGAAGACAATAATGGAACATGCTAGGTTTTCCTTGCAACTGAGGAATACCAATCAGCCGCTGGGGCATGCAAAAGCGATCAAAATGCAAGTCGGCAGCCTGCGCGGGCTTTATGCTGCCTTATATCCAGAACGACAGCTACCCGTACCTGTTCCCGATATTTATGCCCTGATTACGGAAGCGGGGGCACGCTATGATTCCCCGGACAAATTGCCTTTCACACAGATCATCCTCCAGATCAGCGCCTATCAGGGACGGAAACGACGGCAAAAAAAGTAAGTCACTTAGGGCCTGTTAACAGGTCCTAGCTGCGCCATATATTCCATATAGGGGTCTATCACGGACTGGAGCTTACGGCGCATCAGGGTGCCGATGGCGTCGGATTTGCCAAAAACAGGGCGCACCATGCCATAGCCCGAACCAGACAGCACGCGCAGAGCCAGCAGGGCTTGATCCAGACCATTGTCCAGATCCAGGATCTGCCGCACCAGGGCATTGCCCGGATGCCGCAGCCATTGCACTGCCTCTTCCCGCAATTCTTCCAGGGTGGCATCCGCGAAGCCTTCCGGCCTGGCGGATGAAAAATAAGCCGCGGCAACCTCCAGGGAGCAATTCACCACATCCTGAGTGGCAGGTTTTTCCATCACCTTTTGCAAGGTGGTCAGCCAGGCCTGCCCGGGAGCCGACATTACCCGCGCCAGCAGCCCGGCCAGCTCGTTTCCGCTTGCGGCCACTTCCCGCAAATCATCCACCAGGGATTGCTGGCGTCTGCTGATGGGCGGGATATCCGGCAACGCATCCGGCAATGTGGCAAGAAAGCCGACATAGAAAAGATTTTTTCTTCTGCCGCGCCTCCATAGCTGCTCTATCACCGCCGTATCCAGCAGGCCCGGCTGCAATACCAGGCGCACTGTATCCATGATCTTTTCCGCTTCCGTCTCGAACGGCAAAAACTCCACCAGATATTCCGCCAGCACAGGCCCCATCCGGCCAGCCACCACTGCCGGCTGGCGCAACATCTGCCGGGCGTTGTCCGCATCCTCCAACGCCCACCATGCCTTGCGCGCCAACTCATCGGTCAACTCAGTGGAATGGGCAATGGCGACCACGGCTTCCGGGTCACCCAGCAGCAACAACGCTTCCAGGCTGTCGCTGTTCAGATGCGCCATGCGCGACCAGATATGTCTGGGATAACCCGAAGGGGAGCCCAGTGCATGCATGGATAACATTTCCCGTATCTGCTTCAGGTATTGTTCATCGCGGCAGTTGGGATTGAGGGAGATTTTCATCTCCCCCTTTTCAGACAAGGCGCGCACTACCATGCGCGATTCATCGACACAAATCGCCTGGGGATGGTTGGCGAGCATTACATTCAGGCGCAGGGCGTCTTCAGGAGACAGTTCCATAAGCGGATCGGGAGCAGCCAGAAAAGCGCAGCAATCCGGCTAGTCGAGTTTCGGCGGGACAAAATGGGGATCTGCCGGATTGAGAAACACGAACTGCCAGCTCCCGTCATCTATTTCAACAAAATCCAGGGTACATTCGTCGAGGTATTTCTCGAAGCTGGGATCCATGACCACTTCCACGCCCTCGCAATGAATATGCTTGTCGGTTTCCGCCGGCTCATCGAAGCCCATGTGGTAGGCAAATGATCCATCCTTGTTTTCCCTGACCGCCATCCGCAAAGCCATGCCCTCGGTGCCGCCCTGTTCGGCGGCGACTTTTATCTGTTTTGCTGCTGCAGGAGTAATCGTAAACATTTCCGCTTTATCCCTCTCGTGAATTCATCCGGCGGCCAATGACGCTTCATTTGCATGCCCGCACATGGGCGACAAAGCGCTCGGCCCAGTGATTCGAGCCTACATTACGCATATGTGAATAATTGGCCAGCAGGTTCTTGTATACGAGCCCGTCGTGAACGCCATCCACACCAAACCCGCGCTCCACCTTATAAGCGAATTTTTGGGTGCCGTCCAGACTCTCCAGCCCGGAATAATGAAATTCATGGGCGTTTACCCGTTGGAAACACGCATCATCTCTCGCCCATGGATGATTGTCAGTTTCGCACAAACGCACATACCCTCTACCTTGCGGTTTTTGGTGCATTTTGACATCCGCAGGCAATACGCCGACCATGGCAGCGCGCCTGTCATCCCATTGCAGGCTGCGGCAAAGGTACATCAATCCGCCGCATTCCGCATAGGCCGGCCCACCTTCCTCGATGAAGGCCTTGACGGAAGCCCGCATACCGTGGTTTTCTTCCAGCGCTTCCATGGCGGTCTCCGGAAACCCCCCGCCGATGAACAGGCCATCCGCATCGGGAAGCGCTTCGTCATGCAAAGCATCAAACGGCACCAGTTCCGCCCCCGCCCGGCGCAAGGCCTGCATGTCATCCGGGTAGTAAAAGCCGAACGCAGCATCTCTTGCATAGGCGATGCGCACTTTTCCGCATTGCGCTTCCGGCGTAAAACGAACCGGCCTTGCAACTTGCGGCGCCGGTGCAGCGCCGGCAATCTCCAGCAAGGCTTCCAGATCGACGTGGGAGCCGACGTGATCGGCGATCCTGTCGATATGCTGTTGCGCCGCCCGCGTTTCATTGCTGGGCATCAGTCCCAGATGCCGCTCCTCGATCCGGATCGAATCGTTACGCGGAACCGCACCGACAACCCGTACTTCCGTATAGTGTTCGATTACATTGCGCAGCTTGTTCTCATGACGGGAACCGCCCACACTGTTGAGAATGACCCCGGCAATGCGGATCTGCTGGTCAAACGCCTGGTAACCAAGGATCAGCGGAGCGATGCCGCGGGTCATGCCACGGGTATCGAGCACCAGCACCACGGGCACGTCGAGCAGGGAGGCAAGGGCGGCATTGCTGTTGCTGCCATCCAGATCCAGACCATCATACAAGCCCTTGTTGCCCTCGATGATGCCCAGATCCGCATCCGCCATCCTCTGCGCGAAAAGACCGGTGATTTCTTCCGGGCCCATGGTGAAAAAATCGAGGTTGTAGCAAGGTCGTCCCGCCGCCAGCCCCAGCCATAGGGGATCGATATAGTCCGGCCCTTTCTTGAAAGGCTGAACCCTACGGGCCTTGTTGCGAAACGCAGCGCACAAGCCAATGCTGATGGTCGTCTTGCCAGACGATTTGTGCGCTGCTGATATCATCAAGTGGGCCATGGTGTATTTCCGGAATGCAAAAAGGCGGCCTGAAAGACCGCCCCTTTATTGCCTATCCGATCTCCCGCCTATGGTTTGGCATGCTGGGGGTCGGCAACCTCGTCAGACAGGGTCGTCGGCAAAAAGCGCAGCATGCGAATGCCGATGAAGGTCAACAACAATACCAGCGCAACGCCGCCAAGTCCGAGAAGAATTTCCGGCAGGCTGGGCGCATACAGCATGGGCTGGCCATTCACTCCATCGAAGAAGCCGCTGGCGACGATAGTCTTGCCCGGGAACATGGCCATGGGGAACGCCTGGCCGCCAATGACGATGACATAGACTGTTGCAAAACCACCCAGAATCACCAGAGTGGCGGCAGCGACAATGCCGCTGCGGCTATTGCCCAGGGCGGGGTGGTAGATAATCCCCAGGGGAATCAGGCAACCCGCAAGCACCCAGCCACCCCAGAACAGCAACGTATAGATACCTCCATCCCTGAGAATAAAGGCCTCATAAGCATGGTTCTCCGTGCCGTACAGGTTGGCCAGATGATAGACCAGGGTAAAGTACAGCACCGCCGCCACGAACACGCCCAGCAAATTCTTCAGGCGCTTCAGCAAGCCGGCGCCAATTTCCCGCCCGTCAGCCTTGAACACGAACATCAGCACCAGCAAATAAACGGCCAGCCCGTAGGCAAAGGACATGATGACGAACATCGGCGCCAGAATGGCGGCGTCATAGCCCTGGCGGGCGACCAGGAAGCCAAAGATGGAGCCGGTACCCGTGGTCAGCAGCAACCGCCACACAAAGGCGAAGATACCCACCGGCTTGTACCAGGCCTTCATGCGGTGATCCATCATAAACCAGATATAAAATGCAACGATGGCGAAGAATCCGGTGTAGAGATAGATGTTCCAGGCGAATATGGATTTGAAGTTATAGTGGGTCATGGCGACCAGCAGCCTGCCCGGCTGGCCAAGATCGAGCACCAGTACCGCAAGGCCGCCAGCGAGCAAAGCAATGGCCAGAAGGGCGGAAAGCCGGCCAAGAGGCTGGTAGGCCTTTTTGCCGAACGCGGTGCCGATGGAAGCCACATTGAGCGCGCCGGAAGCGGCAACAATGAGGAAAATGGCGAATACATGGGGCATGCCCCAGACAACCTGATTGGTCATCCCGGTAACCCAGTGGCCGTTGTGCTCCATGTAGTACACAGCGCCGCCTGCAATGGCGATGATAGCGCCCAGCACTGCGAGCATGCCCCAGTAACGAGGGCTTTCTATACCCCACTCGCTGAAGTGAATCTTTTTCATTACTTCACCCACCTAATCAAAATCAATTCAGATATTGCTGTAGCGTACGCCGGTGTTCAATTTCAGATCCGCCCGGATCTGCACACTGGGATACTTCTTCAGCGCCTGGGACACGGCGCTATCCGGGTCGTTCAAATCACCAAATACAATCGCCTGGTGCTTGCAGGCGTCCTGGCAGGCAGTGCTGCGCCCGCCATTGTCCAGACGATGTACACATAGATTACAGCTCTCCACACAGCCTTTTCCCCGGGGCGTATGGGTCAGTTTTTCGGCCACTTCCGCATGAATGAAGGAACGCGCCTTGTACGGGCAGGCCATCATGCAATAGCGGCAGCCGATACAGATATGGCGATCCACCATCACAATGCCGTCCGCCCGGCGAAAAGAAGCGCCTGTGGGGCAAACATCGACACAGGGCGGCTTTTCACAATGCTGGCACATCATGGGCAAGTTGGTGATCTTGCCGGAGAGATTGTCCTTCAGTTTGACCTGCCGTATCCAACGGGGGCGCTGACGCTCCCAGTGCGCTTCATCCGCTCCTTCGGGCATATCCACCAGATCCAGGCCATTCTCCTTGTCGCAGGCGGTCACACAGTCATTGCAGCCGTCTGCGCATTTATTGGCGTCGATGAGCATGCCCCAGCGCACCTTGGCATTTACCGCTTCCGTTCTCGGAGCGGCAGTTGCAGGCAAGGCATGCAATACGACCCCCGGCGCAACAACTGCTGCCGCAGCAGTAGCCGCCTTTTTCAGAAATCCCCGACGCCCTTGCTGTTCTGTACTGGACATAGTTATTTCTCCCCGGGTACGGCGCTATGGCAACTGAAACAATCCAGACTTGCGGCAACATATTCATGGCAACCGGCGCAAAACTGCCCGGGCGCATCGACGGGCACTGCCTTGCCGGAAGCATCCTTTCGCGCATGGCAATCCACGCACCCCGCAAGGCTATGCTTGCTGCCGCGTATACCCTGGCGCACGGTCAGATCGCGCTGATGCTTGATAAAGGTAAAGTGGTTGCGGCGCATGACAGCTGTGGGTTCCACACACTGCTCCAGCTTGTCGGCCTTGGCCGTGCCTTCCACTGCTTCACCGGCGAGTACAGTGCCCGGACCAACTACCAGGCCAAGCACTGCGCTTGCCAGAAACAACATGATGCTGCGTATGCGAATCATGAAAAAAGCCTCTGCTCTGGGTTACTCACCAAGCCCCATTTGAATGTATCCGGTGGGGCATACGTCGTGGCAAATGTGGCAGCCGATGCAACGCGAATAGTCCGTGGCCACATAACGGCCGGTGGTCGCCTGGTCCTTGGGTACGCGATAGACCGCATCCTGGGGACAGTAGATGACACAGTTGTCACACTCGAAACACAGGCCACAGCTCATGCAGCGATCTGCTTCTTTCCGCGCGGTCTCCTCATCCAGCCCCTGCATGCGTTCCTTGAAGTGTCCAAGAACCTCATCCGCACTGGGCACATTCTCAACGCGCTTGTGCCGCGGGGTGACCTGGAAATGCCCCAGAAACAGCTCGTCACTGCCGATAATTTCGGCGAAAGAACGGTCTTCGTAATTATGCACGGCATAGTTGGAGGAGGAGGTTCCCCGTTGATCGCCGGCATTGGGATCGAACTCTTCCGGATCCAGCCCGGCCTCGTGCATTTTCTCCAGCAAGTCGAAATGGTGCACATCCACCTTGGGGCGCTTCTTGATTTCCTCTCCCTTGAGAAAGGTATCCACGGATTCCGCCGCAACCCAGGCCTGACCGATGGCGGTGGTCAGCAAATGCGGACGAACGATGTCGCCAATGGCGAAATGATTCGGCTTGTCCTTGAGCTGGTAATTGTTGGTGGTATCCATCAGGCCGCGGCCATTGTCAAAACTCTCCAGGCCATTCAGGTCACCGCCCTGGCCAATGGCCGCAACGATGATGTCGGCTTCCAGCACACGCTCGGTGCCTTCGATGGGCACAGGGGTCATGCCGTCCATGGTGCAGTCGCAGACCTTCAGGCCGGTAGCGCGGCCATCCTCGCCTTTAATGACTTCCAGGGGCATGACGCCATCGAGTATGGTCACGCCTTCCTGAATGGCGTCATGAATTTCGTGCTCGGCGGCCATCATGTTTTCCTTGGTGAACAAGGAGGTCAGGGTCGCATCCACCGGCTCACGCCCGGCGACGAGGGCTTCATCCTGATCCAGCGCGCCATCGTTTACAACGTCTTCCGGATTGCCGGGCATGGCGGGGTTGGTGCCGATACGGCGGGCTACGGAAACCACGTCAATGGAGGTGTCGCCCCCGCCTACGCAAATCAGCTTCTTGCCGGTAACTTTCATCCGGCCTTCATTGAAGGCCTTGAGGTAGGCAACGCCGGTAACGCAGTTGGGTGTGCCTTCCCAGCCATCCACGGGCAATGCGCGACCAGTCCAGCAACCCACTGCCCAGATAATGGCGTCGTATTCCTTTTCCAGATCCTCGACGCTGATATCCTTGCCTACCCGCGTGTTGAAGCGGACTTCAACGCCCATGTCCACGATGCGCTGATTCTCCGCGGCCAGTTTGTCGCGGGGAACGCGATAGTTGGGAATGCCGTAACGCATCATGCCGCCAAGTTCCGGCTGCGCCTCGAATACGGTTACCCCATGCCCCATGCGGCGCAGTTGATAAGCCGCAGCCATACCGCCGGGGCCGCCGCCGATAACGGCAACCTTCTTGCCGGTGTCCTTTCCCGCTTCAAAGGCATAGCCCTTTTCCAGTCCCTTGTCACCAATGAACTGTTCAATGGAATTGATGCCGACATAGTCTTCCACCGCATTGCGATTGCAACCGTCCTGGCATGGCGCAGGGCATACGCGGCCCATCATGGAGGGAAAAGGGTTGGACTCGGTAGCGCGGCGGAATGCGTACTCTTCCATCTCCATGCCTTCTGCAGGCTTCTCGATGCCGCGCACAATGGACAACCAGCCGCGAACATCGTGACCGGAAGGACAGCTACCCTGGCAAGGAGGCGTCTCATGCACATAGGTGGGACATTTGTGTGAAGTGTCATAGTTGAAGATGTCATCGGTCCAGTCATCCCATTTGTTCTTGCCTTCTTCAAACCGACGCCAGGTAATGTTCTTAGTCATTTCATCACTAGGAGTTGCCATTGTCACTCTCCAAACCAGTTAAAACTGTTACCCTTTCGGGAGGATTATTTTGTTGTGAAAGGCCGCTTGTTCAGGCGGCGTCTTCCTCGGATTCGTCTGCTTCGCCTTCGCTGTTCTGCCCGGTAAGAATCAGGGCGTTGGACACCAGTTGATGCACACTGACGATCTGGTCCATTTCAAAACCGTAGTATGGGATGACCTTGGTGAACTGCGACTTGCAGATGGCGCAGATTGCCGCCATATGGGTTACGCCATATTCTTCGGTGACGCTCTTCAAGGCTTCCATACGCGGCTTGGCGCCTTTCACCCGCAACTCCATTAAATCGTCGGTGAGCAGCCCACCACCGCCGCCGCAGCAATACGTTGCTTCACGAATGCTGTCTTCCGGCATATCCACATAGTTGTTGCATACCGCCTTGATCACCGCCCTGGGCACCTCAAACTGCCCACCCGGCTTGTCCCCCATACGGGTCGCCCGCGCCACATTGCAGGAGTCGTGAAAGGTCAGCACCATGTCATCGTTCAGGGACTTGTCGATATTCAGCGTACCTTTCTCGATCTCTCCCAGGGTAAACTCGAGAATGTGCTGCGGCACGGGATAGTTCTTGTCCAGGAAATCGAATGGCCCCGCAAGGGTATTCAAAAAGGCATAGGCGACCCGCCAGGCATGGCCACATTCGCCAAATACGATGCGTTTCACGCCCAGCTCCAGCGCCGCTTCGCGAATGCGCAGGGAAACCTTGCGCATGTTTTCGTAAGAGCCGATGAACATACCGAAGTTGGCCGCTTCAGATGCCTTGGAACTCAGGGTCCAGGACACCCCAGCCTCATGGAACACTTTTCCATAACCAATGAGACCATCGACGTGAGGCTCGGCGAAAAAATCGGCGGAAGGCGTAACCAGAAGAATATCCGCCCCCTTTACGTCCAGGGGGTATTTGACTTCCACGCCTGTATCGTCAAACACATCTTCTTCGAGACCTTCCAGGGTGTCTTCGAGAGCCGGGCCGGGCAGCCCCAGATTGTTGCCAATGCGATAGACCTTGCCGATGATCTCGTTGGAATATTTGTCGCCAAGGCCAATACGATCCATTATTTCCCGCGCGGCCATGGAGATTTCCGCGGTATCGATACCGTAGGGGCAGAATACCGAGCAACGCCGGCACTGGGAGCACTGGTGATAATAGTTGTACCAGTCATCCAGCACTTCCTGGGTAAAGTCCGTCGCGCCCACCAGCTTGGGAAAGAATTTACCGGCAAAGGTAAAATAGCGGCGGTATACCTTGCGCATCAAATCCTGGCGGGCGACCGGCATGTTCTTCGGATCCTTGGTGCCCAGGAAATAGTGGCATTTGTCGGTGCAGGCGCCGCATTTTACGCAGGAATCCATATATACCTTCAAGGAACGGTATTTGCCCAGCATGTCCCCCATGGCCTCGATGGCCTGCTCCTGCCAGTTGTCTGACAACTCGCCGGGAAAACCCAGGGCCTCTTGAAACTCCGCTTTCGCCTTGAAGGTTTCCAGATGCGCCATCGCACCTGGTTCGATTTTTGGTACCTCTGGATATTCCTGAAGCTCGGGAACTTCGATTTTCGCTTTTGCCATGAGCTGGACCTATTGCCTCTTTACCAATGCCGTACAGTTATCAGGAGTTTTCTTCCAATTTGCGCGCCCAATCCGCCAAATGGCGCTTTTCCCGCGGGTTGTCCACCTGGTTGCGGGTCGGGCTGAAAAACACGCCCACGCCATGCAGCAACTTGCTGTAGGGGAAAATAATCATCAGCACCGCCACCAGAAACAAATGGATCACGAGCAGCAGATCCGACGGTAACGGCCTCCAGTCGAAGGTGATCAGCCCCATGGTGAAGCTCTTGAGTCCGACGACATCGACATGGGAAACGAACGTCATGGAGATGCCGCTGATGCCGATGAGCACCAGCAATGCAAGAATCAGATGATCTGAAGGCGCGCTGATATAACGCACACGGTCAATGACAAAACGGCGCGCCCACAACCCAAGCAGCCCGGCAACCATGGCAAAGGCCGCATATTTGCCAAAGGGCTGCACCAGCTCGATCACCGTGGGAACAGGGTTGATGAAGTAACGCAGATGGCGCAGCAACACCAGCAACAGACCGAAGTGGAACAGCACACCCAGTAACCACAATAATTTGTTGCTCTTGAAAAGACTTTCGAAAAATGCCACTTCACGGAACAGCCGCAAGGCAACGCCGCCCTTGGTCAGTGGCGCCGGGGTCGTGGCAATCTTGAGCGGTGCGGGAACCTTGGCATAAACCCAGATACGATACGCCAGCCCGGCAATCAGAATGACCGTGGCCAGATAGAAAAGCACTGTGATAGCAAGCGACATGTTTCGAAAAACTCTTTCAGATTTCGGAAAAACCGGGAAGGCAGCCGCAACTGCCCTCCCACCGGTTCAATCTGCGATTACACGCAGCCAGTCGGCTTGGGCAGGCCGGCATAGCGGCAGGCCTGCTTGCCAGGGCCATAGGGAAACAGGCCATACAGGTATTTGCTGTTGCCTTTCTCCTTGCCCAGGCGCTTGCCCACGGCCTTGGTCAGTACGCGAACCGCGGGAGCGATCTGGTATTCTTCGTAATACTCGCGCAGGAAGTTGATGATGTCCCAGTGATCATCGGTCAGCTCCAGGTCATCTTCCTTCGCCATTACTTCGGCAACGCCGGGAACCCAGTCGTTCAGATTTACCAGATAACCTTCTTCATCAGTCTCTAATGTCTTACCGTCTACTTCGATAGGCATATTTCTATCTCCAAAAAATCAAACCAAAAATTCATACAGGACAGGGGTCGGTCAAACCCAAGCCTGAACCTTGTCGTTTGCTTCAACCAAATCAACAAAACCCGCATAATCCACGACTTCCACGCCATCGATGATGCGGGATTCATCCAAACCCCGGGCCTTGTAGTCCGGCCCCAGAACATAGACCTTTTTGTCGGCAACCACGGATGCAATCATGTTCTCGACAGCAGTGCCCTTGAGGGCGCCATATACGCCATCTTCGTACAGCAGAATGGCGGAACCCGCCTTGGACAAGCGCAAACAGCTTTCCAGGGAGTTCTTTTCAAAAGGCGACTTGTTTACAGTGTGCAGATCGCTCATCGTTCTCTCCTCAAAAACTGAATACAACGTCGGATTCTTCGAGCAGTTCGGCCACCCGGTCGGAATCAACCACTTCCACGATATTGTCCACGGATTCTTCCGTTTCCCAGTCCTCCCACTCCACCTGCACCAGGTCATCTGCAGTCAGGCCACGCGCTTCCAGGGAAGCCTTGTCCACATACATATGACGCACTTCATAGTCACCCAAAGTACGATAGGTAGGAGAGAAATTCTTCATGCCAATGCCGGTGGTATCCTGGCCTTTGGTCAGCTCATACACGCCGTCATCGACGAACATCAGGCTGACGTTCTGTTCGAAAGCCGCCGCAATGAGCACCACTTCCAGGGATTCCCAGGCATAGATGGTTCCATAGGGCGCACGGCGATTGAGGAACATGAAATTCTTTGTATCAGACATTATGCAATCCTCCTGTCAATCGCCGAATACGACCAGACGGTCACTTTGAATAGCAGCTTCAACCAATTGACCCAGACCGGAAATACGGAAGCGGGGCGCGATATTGGTTGCATCCTTGCCATTGCGCTCTGCCTCCCCGTCATCCACGATGCCACGGCGCTGGGCGGCGGCCACACAGACCACCAGATCAAGATCATATTCTTCCGCCAGATCGGTCCAGTTCTTGACGATATTTCTGTCATCCTGGGGAGGCGTGGTCAGACGGGTGCCATTGAGTACGCCATCGTGATAGAAAAATACACGGAAGCATTCATGGCCTTTTTCCAGCGCCGCCTTGGTGAACTGGTAGGCCGAATCCGAAGCCTGATGCTGATAGGGGCCTTCATTTACTTGTATAGAAAATTTCATAACCTGGTACGACTCCGTATCAAAAGCGGATGTGCGCAGACTGGTTCAGGCTGTTGCGGCTGCCACGCCAGTTGTCGATGTGATATTTGGTGAACGGCAGGCCGGTCAGATCGAAAAACCGCTGCCAGCCAATGCGCTCCACCCATTCACCCATGCGTTCGTAGTCGTTGGCGTTTTCCTTGTAGGCCTTGAGGATCTTCTTCACCACCTCGGCCACTTCCGGCCAGCGGGGGGCGTTGTTGGGCAGGCCGGCCGCCACCAGTTTGTGGAACATGGGCTTGGAGCGGGCATTGGAGTGCTTGCCGCCAACCCATACCGCCAGCTTGGAGTGCTCGGGGTCATTGATCTGCATGGGCGGACAGGGAGGGAAGCAGGCGCCGCAGCAGATACACTTCTTCTCGTCCACTTCCAGGGTGGGTTTGCCGTTGACCATGGCGGGGCGAATAGCCGCGACCGGACAACGCGCCACTACGGAAGGGCGCTCGCAGGCGTTGCCTACCAGATCATGATTGATCTTGGGCGGCTTGGTATGCTGGATGTTGATGGCGATATCACCCTGGCCGCCACAGTTGATCTGGCAGCAGGAAGTGGTGATATGCACACGGTTGGGCATTTCCTCCACCACGAACTCGTCGATGAGTTCATCCATGAGGGACTTGACCACGCCGGAGGCATCGGTGCCGGGAATGTCGCAGTGCAACCAACCCTGGGTGTGGGAGATCATGGTGACCGAGTTACCAGTACCGCCTACAGGATACCCCGCATCATTCAAGCGTTTGATCAGGGGTTCGAGCTGAGACTCTTCCGTCACCATGTACTCGATGTTACCGCGCATGGTGAAGCGCAGATAACCCTTGCAGAACTCATCCGCAATATCGCAGATCTCACGCAGGGTGAGAATGTCCAGCTGACGGGGGGAAGCGGCCTTTACGGTCCAGATCTCGTCGCCATATTTGGACACATGATGCAAAACGCCAGGACGAGGACGGTCATGATAGGCCCACTGACCGTAATTCTTGCGCAACGTGGGGTGCATATACTGGAAGCTGTCGGGCGTTCCGGATTCAATGGGCATAACAGGTGCATCTGACATGCGAACCTCCTAAATAAAAATCGTTTTTCTCAATACAGGTGGAAACCAGATTTTCCAACCACCTGCAGATCTATTACTTGCAGACTACCTGAATCAACCAGCGGCCTTGCGCTCTTTCCACTTGGCAGCTTCCTCATCCCATCCATCTGTACGGACATAGCTGCTGGTGCGCGGGTGATTGATCATGTTCGGATCGATGTCCACGCCAATACCTTCCAGGAAATTGGCCAAGCCGATGCGCTCGATCATCTCGCCGGTGCGTTCATGCTCCAGGGCGTTTTCAGCAAAGAAGTCGATACACTCTTCCGCCAGCTCCACCAGTTTCTCGTAATCTTCGTCAGTATCCAGCTTCATGAAGGGCACCAGCACGGTGCCGAACAGATCGCCGATCTTCAAAGTACGCTTGCCGCCGATGAGAATGGTCACGCCTTTGTCATCACCGGCAGACAAGGCCTTGGTCATGACATTGATGCAGTGCATGCAGCGTACGCAATCCTTGTTGTTCACTTCCAGGGTATCGTCATCGTTCAATGACAGGGAATTGGTCGGGCAGCGGCTGATCACATTGTCGACCACATATTTGCGTCCCTTCTTTTCCACATAGGCCTTGACCTCGTCCTGGTTGACCTTCATGTCATCACGCCAGGTGCCGATAATGGCCATGTCCGCACGCTGAATGGAGTTGGTGCAGTCGTTTGCGCAGCCGCTTACCTTGAACTTAAACTTGTAAGGCAGCGCAGGGCGATGCATGTCGTCCTGGAAATTGTTCAGCAACACGCGGTTGATCTTCATCTCATCCGCGCAGGAATGCTCGCAACGCGCCGCACCCACACAGGACATGCCGGTACGCACGCAGGGGCCCGCGCCGCCCAGATCCCAGCCAATGGCGTTCATTTCATCGAACAGCGGCTGAATGGCGTCGGAATCCATACCGACCAGCATCAGATTACCCGTTTGACCGTGCAGGCAGATCATGCCGGAACCGTATTTCTCGTCCAGATCCATGATGGTGCGCAGCATGTCCGTGGTGTAATGGAAACCGCCAGGAGGCTGAATGCGCATGGTGTGGAATTCCTGCGCTTGGGGAAAACGCGACTTACCATCTTCATCCTTGAGCTCGGTAAAACGGGGAATGATGCCGCCGCCATAACCGAATACGGAAATGGTTCCGCCTTTCCAGTATCCCTTGCGGGTTTCATAGGAAGTCTCCAGCTGCCCCAGCAGGTCGTTCGCCATGCCATTGATGCGCTCGCTGGGATGCTCGTCACGCAGACGCTGGATACCCTTGATGAAGCTGGGCCAAGGACCGGAAACGAGCTGGTCAATCATGGGTGTATCGTGCTTATCGATCGCCATTTTGGGTTTCTCCTGACTAGATCTGAATTGCTTGCAGTTTCTTGGGAATCGCTGAAGTGCTGTTCGGTCCGGCTTCTTCAACGCCTCCATAACTCTCGTTGTCACTCCAATGCTGACGATTGCCTGCGTCAACTTGACAACCGACTGTATCAACGGTTTCTAATATATCCGAGGTTCTTGGGAAAAACACTCCACCATCGGGAGTAAGCGGGCAGTGAATCACCTATCCCCTTTGGGATAGAAACCAAACCCAGGTCACAATCACAACACCGCACAGCTTTCATGGTTGTTCAGGAACCTGCATTTAAGTATGTTAGAGTATTCCCAACTACTGGATTTGCGGATCATGTTAGACACGGCAAAATCCGGGGTCAAGCTGAGCGGACAATCAGTTGATCTGGATCAAATTTGCCCCATGCGTCCAGACAACTGTGGCAGACTTAGCTCTCATTCCGCTTGCAGAACAACACGGGTAGCGCAACATGAACAACGAAGTTTTGAAACTGAGTAATATCCTGATTTCCAATCATGATCTGGAAAATTTTCAGGAGCTGCTGGAACTGATCCGGGTATTCGCACAGCGGGGCGAGCGCTTTCTCCAGTTCGACGTGAAACCCGAATTCCCCGATACCCCGGAAGACTGGGAAGACCGCCTCGAAGCGGCATTCAGTGGCCGGGTATAGGCGTCATGGACTTTCTACACCCCCACAAGCTGGAAGACACGGCTGCCGATTCCGCCAACATGGACATGGCGGAAAAGGCGCGTATCGAAGGTGAAATCGCCGAACTGCAAGCCCGGCTCGATGTGGAAGCCGCCCCGGACCGAAGCGCCGCAATACAACTGGAGCTTGGCCGGAATCTCGCCGACCTGGAACGCGGCGACCAGGCCTGGCCCTTGTGCAAGCAGGCTTTCGACTATTTCCTGCAACAGGAGAACTGGGAAGCCGCCGCAGAATGCTGCAACATACTCTATCTGAGCGATCAGGAAGGCTCGTTGAGCGCCCTGGGACAGGGCGTATGGCTGGCGGTCACCTACCCCATCAACCCGGAAATCACCGTCGAGCTGCTGCACCATATCATCGATGACACCCCGGACGATTCCGATGGCGCCGCTGTGGCGGCCGCCACAGCGGCTTTCATCGTCGATGTGCGCACCGAAAACCACCCAAGACGGGAAGACATGCTGTTCTTCACCCGGCAAATGCTGGGCAAGGTGGCGCGCCGCCATAGCGGTATCGATGATCAGGCCCAGTTCGACTACTGGATCGAAAAACTGGAACTGGACCAACCCGACAAGTTTCTGGTGCGCCTGCGCAATATCGTGGATGTACTGGTTCAGGAAGACTGGTGGTTCGACCGGGACGAACTGCGCGCCCGCATTCCCGAGGACTGAACATGCTGTGGGAAGACGACACTGCTGCAGAAGAAACTCCCACGGCCGATGCCCTGGATCTGGCGTTTTCCATACGATGCCGGCAACTGCCCGTAGATCATCTGTATGCATTGAGCTCCGCCCTGCAACAAGCCCTGCCCGCGCTGCGGGAAGACCACATCGGCGTCCACGAAATTCATATTGCCGGTTCGCAAAACGGCTGGGAGCGCCCCGACGCCACCCTGGGGCAGT
>Ga0256834_1001424_pt1 | contig 16275 bp, 16 predicted proteins | sample 4281140metaG_FD_190536 | JGI IMG/M metagenome (GOLD analysis project Ga0256834, IMG submission 190536) | Hydrothermal vent microbial communities from East Pacific Rise, Pacific Ocean - 4281-140 | ecosystem: Environmental > Aquatic > Marine > Hydrothermal vents | place: Pacific Ocean: East...
CCCTGTTTTGCAACGGAGCGGCAAAGCGAAAAACTGGAGAGGTGTCCGAGTGGCTGAAGGAGCACGCCTGGAAAGTGTGTGTACGTTAATTGCGTACCGAGGGTTCGAATCCCTCCCTCTCCGCCAGAGGCTAAACATAACCCGCTGATACTAAGCGGGTTTTTTATTTTTTAGCATAGCATTTCCACAATACTTTCCACAAAGATGACCGCTACCCCCGCAATCTCGTAAGTATCTAGAGGCGTCTGCTGCTCTGCCGAGAGCAGCGAGCAATCCTCGAATTTGTGCCAACTGGTGTAATTCAACCAAAACAGGCAAAATCCCTTCAGTCATTTCCATCAACCAGAAGGACACCGGTGACTCTGTTCCATCACAAGATCATCGAGGCTGCGCTAAGGAAGCATTCCCTCGCCATTCCCGACGAACACCTGACCCTGCTTGAAAACTGGAAAGAGAGTATCGAAAGCGGATTGCTCCTGAAGCAGAATGAGGTTGCCGTTCATTCCCCTTTCACCCAGAACATCATGGTGGGTGTACTGGGGTATCAGGCCATCGGGCATGGTAATTCCTGGACCATCTCCCGGGAATATGGCGTTGCTGGTGGCGCGGTGGATCTTGCCTTGGGTCACTTCCACGCGGATAGCAGCCAGGATCAGGTCGTCGCACCCTTTGAACTGAAAGGCGCGAAAACCAAAGACCTGGACGCCATCATGTCGGGCCGTCACAAGACCCCCGTGCAGCAGGCATGGGACTACGCCCGCGACATCAAGGGAGCGCAGTGGGTGCTGGTCAGCAACTATGTGGAGCTGCGCCTGTATGCGGTGAGCGAGACTTCACTGGTGTATGAATCCTTCAGCCTGGCCGGCCTGGTTGATCCAAAAGAATACGCCCGCTTCATCCTGCTGCTGCATGCGGAAAACCTGCTCACGGGCAAGACCCTGGAATTGCTGCACAAGAGCCAGCAGGCCGATAAGGAGATCACCCACCAGCTCTACACCGACTACAAGGCCCTGCGGGAGCTGCTGATCCGGCGCCTCATCGAGGACAATCCCGGGCATGAACCCGTCAAGCTCATCAAGCCCGCTCAAAAGCTGCTGGATCGCCTGTTGTTCATCGCTTTTGCCGAAGACAAGGGTTTGATACCGGAAAACAGCATCAAGCAGGCATTCGAGCACAGCGACCCTTATCACCCCCGGCCGGAATATGACAACTTCAAGGGACTGTTCCACGCCATCGACCAGGGCAACGCACTCCTGAACATCCCCGCCTATAACGGCGGCCTCTTTGCTCCGGACGCTTTCCTGGAAAACCTCGAAGTGGCGGATGAAGTCTGCCAGGCCATCAATTCTCTGGCCGAATATGACTTTGATTCCGAAGTATCGGTGACGGTGCTAGGGCATATCTTCGAGCAATCCATTGCCGACCTGGAAGCACTGAATCAGCAGATCAGCGAGGGGGAACTTCCCGCGCCCGCAAAGTCGAAAGCGGTGACTGGCCGACGCAAGCGCCAGGGCGTTGTCTATACCCCGGATCACATCACCGCCTTCATCGTCGAACACACCCTGGGCGCGCACATTGCCAGCTGTTTCGAGCGCTTGCTGGCGGACTACGGCCAGTTCAGGAAGGACGGCAGCATTCAATGGAAGCGGGGGAGCAAGACCGAACTGCGTTTCTGGTATGCCTGGCAGGAAGCCTTGCAAGGCATCAAGGTTGTTGACCCAGCCTGTGGTTCAGGCGCTTTTCTGGTGGCGGCCTTCGATTGGCTGCACGCCGAATATCAGCGGGTCAATGACAAACTGGCGGAACTCACTGGCCAGCATTCCGTCCTCGGTCTGAACAAGACCATCCTCAACGACAATCTCTATGGCGTGGACATCAACAGCGAGTCCATCGAGATCAGTAAGCTGTCCCTGTGGCTCAAAACGGCGGAAAAGGGAAAATCCCTCACCAGCCTCGATGACAACCTCATCGCCGGGAACAGCCTGGGCTTCGATGAACCCGCGCCAGGGGACAGCTTTACTTGGCAGGCCGCTTTTCCCGCTATCATGGCCCAAGGCGGTTTTGATGTAGTGCTGGGCAATCCGCCGTATGTACGTATGGAACTGCTCAAGGAAATCAAGCCTTGGCTTGAAACAAACTATGAGGTTGTTTCAGACAGGGCAGATTTGTACTGCTATTTCTATGAACTAGGACTGAAACTGCTTAAATCTGGAGGGCGTCTCGGCTACATTTCCTCTTCGACATTCTTCAAAACCAGATCCGGTGAACCGTTGCGGCGGTATCTGCTGCACAACAGCGCTCTCGAGAAAGCTGTGGATTTTGGTGACTTGCAGGTATTCGAAGGTGTGACCACCTATCCCGCCATCCTTGTCATGGAAAAAAAACAGGTTTCGACCGGGCATCGCCTGGATATTCTTGTGCTGCGCGACCATGTACCTGAGAATCTGGGGCAGTATTTTGCCCAGCATTGTGGCCTTATGCCGCAAAGCCAGCTGTCTCATGCAAGCTGGCAGCTGGAAGACGAAAGGCTCCATAGGCTGCGGAAAAAGCTAGCGGAAGGGCATCCAACGCTAAAGGATGTTTACGGCTCTCCGCTAAGAGGCATAGTAACCGGCCTCAATGCCGCCTTTGTCATCGATGAGCGAACCCGGCAACAGTTGATTGATGAAGATCCCCGTTCTGCAGAACTGCTCAAGCCCTTTCTGGAAGGCAAAGACCTTAAAAAGTGGCATGCGGAACCGAGGGCACTTTGGCTGATCTACATCCCAAAGAATCAGGTCAATATTGATGATTACCCGGCTATCAAAAACTGGCTGCTTCCTTTCAGGAACAGGCTGGAGAAGCGGGCAACCAAGCAGGAATGGTATGAACTACAGCAGGCGCAGCAAGCTTATGCACCAATGTTTGAGATGCCGAAAATTTTTTACCCTGATATTACAGATGCACCTACTGGGAATCTCTAATGTTTAGGTAATACCTCTAATGTTCGATGTGGAGATCAACAAATAGCTCCCGAAGCCTTAACATGAGTATATCTGCTATCCTGATAGCGCGGTGTATGTCGCCTTCGAAATAGATAAGTGTTGCACCTTTTAGGTGCGAATGGGCAACGCAACTTGAGGTTGGATAGGGGTTAAAATACTCGTATATGCTCTGAGAATATCATTGTATAGATCTGCATGCTTAGGGGCTTCTACCGTGATAATTAGTGCATAACGAATTTTCTCTGCATGAGATGGTATCCCGCCAGATTCTCTCGCATTGTAGTGTATATCGAATACAGGTGAATCTAGGCTGCTGCCCCTCATTTTTGTATCACCATGTAGTACAGTTTCCCACTTTCCTGTATCAGAGCGTAGTTCCTGCTCGGTAGCGTATCGCTTCGTACTAAAGAAACTCCTAGTTTGGGCATTTGCTTTTCCAGGTTTTATTTTGTTCTCATTTGGACGGAATACTATATCTAAACCGGCTCGAGTATAAGCAGAAGTATCTTGTGGATCTACAGGACAAGAGTAACAAAAAGTAGCCCGTAACCTAATCATGCCTTTTAAGCCGCCGCTGGGTATTGGTAAATGTGCTCGCAGATACTTACTGGGCTTCAGCTCGCCCTGATAAACAATTCGAGCAACGCCTGAAGGGCAGGTGATCAATTCCACTAGATTCTCGGGCACTTTTCCCCAACCCACATGACGAACATCATGTCCATTGGTATTTGCTCCATGAACCAGCAGAGCCTTAATGACGAGAGGTGACAACTCTGCTCCCAGGATTGCACGTATACCTACAGCACTGCGCAGCAGATAGGGAGAGGAAAAGCTAGTTCCCATTTGAGGGGTAAGGCTTGGTGTTTTCTTTGCCTCCAATACATGGAAGTATCTATTCGCATCACCTCCGAATGCCATCACGTCAGGTTTAATTACACCTGGACTTCGACCAGGACCTATTGCGCTATAGGTCGCCCGTTCCCATGTTGATGCTACATCATTTGTGGCGCCAACTGCCACGGCATTTACACAATCAGAAGGAACTTGAATGCGAGCATTTCCCGATGCTTCATCCATTTCACCATTGTTTCCTATAGCGACGGTCATGAAGGTGTCTCCATCGCTAAGCAAGTCATCAATAACGGATGTCCACGCGTGAACATCTGTATCATCAATAGGGAGATCTGGGCCAAGACTTAGATTGATGAACTCATACTGGCGGGAAAGAAGAACCTCCTCAACAAAACCCAGTGTGCGGTAGAGCTCAAGCGGATCTTCCGTATCGGAGTCATTATCGAGTACACGAATGTGGTCTACGTAGGAATAGGGTCGATCTGCAATACCATTCGGTTTTATTGGTCCAAACAGAAAGGCTGAGGTCACTGCTAGACCATGCTCGATTCCTACTGGATCATCATCGGCGTTCGAATCTAATTGTCGATATGCGCGGAGCCAAGGTGCAAGCGGGTGTTTCTGGGGCAGTCCGCCGTCCAATATTGCCACCTTAGGTTCCGATGAAAGTGGTTGTTCAGAAGGCAGGTCGCAGTTAATGGAAATGGCACTAGATCGTATGGTAGGACGAATTCCCCGTAATTTGGGGACTGGACGAATAACGCGAATAAAGCTGAAATATGACAATGTGTCCAATGCTCCACGATTACCTTTGACCGGAACAAACCACAAATTTCCTGCCTCAAAGCCCAGCTCATTGAAAACGCTTATATTCAGCTTATCTGCATATTTATTAAAAGCCGCCTGGACCAGCTCGGGGGAAGCATTCGGTAGCAAATGCAGGCCCACCTCATAGAAAGGCAAGTCATCAGTAGAAAAGCCCCGAATCTTTTCTTCTGGGGAAAAGATTGAAAAGCCTTCAATGCGTGCAAAATCCAATGCTTCATCACTTTTTGGCGTCAGTTCTTCTATCCAACTCGGGAGTTTCCGGAAAACACTTCTTTTGCCCGCCACGAAGAGTGCGGTTGTAGAGCTTTTTTGGGGTTTTCCCGATTTGGACCATTTTCTTGGAATGAGTGAAACAGCGCGACTACCTACCGCTTCCAATCCAGCAGACCGGAGCATAGAGGAGGGATAGTAAGACTTGGCAATGTATGCAGGATTAAGCGTCAGCTTTGCTACACATAAATCATGAGGGCAGGCAATGTCAGGAAATTCTTCCAGTGCTGAGATAGTGGCTTCAAACTGGGGTTTTAGCGTTGTTTTAGCTTCATCTAAAGAATAGACTTCCTTTTTCTGATTGCCGCGTCTAGGGCCTTTGATTTCCTTTGTCAACAGTTCACCTCTGCCGATTAGAAAACTAGTTTGGCTCATTTGTTATTACCTCCTTGTTTACTCGTTTTCCACCAGTATATTTTCGAATAGTATCTCGGCTTACGCCAGTGATCTTTGAAATGGCATGTTGAGAAAGTGAAGAATGCTGGGCGAGATTTGTTGCCATTACAATGCGCTCTTTGTGGTCCAGGACAGATATTCTATCTGCTACAAAATCATTAACCAATTCACCGTCTGTCGCTACGCCAAGAGCCAGTTTTCGACGAAAACGATTGATGGTTCTTTCGATGTCGCTGTAGGACTGTCCCTTAAAGGCGAAGGTTAGTGTGTCCAGCCAATGTGCGAACAAAGCATAATCAGCCTTAAAAAAACGCTTTATGGCTTTCTGTGTCGCCTCTTTCTCTGGTAATTTGAATTCTACAATTAGGTCAAATCGTCGCCATAGAGCAGGGTCGATCAGCTCTGGATGATTCGTGGCGGCCAATAACAAACCGTTTGAACTCCACTCATCTACTTCTTGCAATATCACTGTTACCAAACGCTTTAGCTCACCAATATCAGCGTCATCACTGCGTCGTTTGGCAATGGCATCAATTTCGTCAAGTAACAGCACGCATGGAGTTCTTTTTGCATAGTCAAGAGCGGCGCGAAGGTTGCTTCCGCTTCGCCCGAGGTAGCTGCTCATAACTGCGGTGAGATCCAGAACATACAGGGGTACTTCTAACTGCACTGCCAACCAATGTGCAGTCAGTGTTTTCCCCACGCCAGGTTCTCCCACGAAAATAGCTGAACGTGTTGGTTGAAGTCCCCGGGAGACAAGGCGATCGCGGTGCCGGCGTTCCTGGATCAGCTGTGTTAGCGCCTCCTCAACATCATTGGACAGCAATGGAGGTTCATTATCGGAAAGGTTATTAAATACCTTTAACAGAGAAAGACGAGATTCATCATCCATCGGTACAGGTTCATCATTTAAGCTGGGGTTGATGGCTTTCCTGAGTGGTCCCCGACTTCTGCCCGGCTTATTTTTCAAAAACTGCTCTATTTGTGCTGCGAATTCAGGTTCTGTCTTGCGATACTTTCGAACAAGCCTAGCGACATATAGCCGCACATCTTCGCTCTGTTCGGAAAGCGCTAGCCTAATAACTTGGGCTAAATTGTCGATAATCTCTGTTTTATCGTCCGTATTGCTCATAAGTTATTGTATTTCAATGTTATTATTAATTCATTAAATGGACTACAATTAGTTTAGTCTATCTTGAGGGGTTTGGGAAGAGTCTTGTTGGTAGGGTAGGTGCCGGTTGCGCTTAAATGATCTTGATTTCTACATACAACCAATAAATAACTTATTTGTGAGCTACCTATTTGGAGTGAACTGCTTTGATGGTGCGTTGGTTTCTATGGGGCATCAGCAAGCTGCTGATATTTTTGATACCAAATTGAAGCGCGATTGCCTTAGATGGGGTGTTCCTCAATTGTGTCTGTAAATTATACGACCGTTTTCTTTACGCTAGCAAACTGATCGGGACTTTCCCAATAATGACTGGAATATTGTAAAGTAATTGCGTAAACTAATCTATGTAAAGTTTACGAGCGTTTTTTATGCGGATTGGCTACGCACGAGTTTCTACCCAAGACCAGAATCCTGAACTCCAGCTGGATGCTCTGAAAAAAGCAGGTTGCGAGGAGATTTTCCAGGAGAAATTTTCTGGTAAATGCGCAGATCGCCCGGAGATGGAAAATTGCCTCCGAATGTTGCGTAAAGGGGATGTGCTGGTTGTCTGGAAATTGGATCGGTTGGGTCGGTCCTTGAAAGACTTGGTTGAGATTGTATCCACCCTGGAGAATCGGGGTGTTGGTTTCCAGTCCCTCACTGAGAACATTGATACAGTCAGTGCTGGTGGGAAACTGGTTTTCCACATCTTTGGCGCATTGGCTGAATTTGAACATAGCCTGATTCGGGAAAGAACCGTGGCAGGGTTGGCTGCGGCCAGAGCCAGAGGGCGAAAAGGGGGTAGAAAACCCAGCATGACAAAGGCTGATGTGCGAAAAGCCGCTGCCATGCTCAAAGACCCTCAAGTGACGAAAACCGAGGTTGCGCAGCACTTTGGGGTATCAAGGGTAACACTGAATAATTCACTGAAAAGACACGGTTATCCACTCAACCCCGCTCTTCATGCCGCGCAAGCCATGAGGAATAACAATGTATAACTTACTGGTTACAGCGGATACCGGATCACGGAGAGAAGATGGCAAAGGGGCTTGGGAAAGAGAATTTTATGAATACGATAAAAGCAGATTTTTAGAATACACGAATGAGAAGCTAGCCAAACACTTCAAACACCTCACGGATGAAACCATTGAACAGCTGAAATCATTACCTTGTCTGTTTGCTTATGAAGGGACCAAAAAAAATGTTCGAATAGGATATTTAACTGAGATCAAAGACCGTGGTAGAAATATTCTGATTCAATACACATTTTACGACGACATACCTGAAATACCATTCTCGACTATAGAGCCAATATCCCCTTTGCTTGATATTCGCGATTGGGAAATGAATCGCACGCATTGGGCAGTAAAGGATGAAGATTTACTCAAGATACTGCAGGAATACAACATCATAGCGATAGACGATTCATTGCTAGCAAAAAGCGGTCATAAACTCTCATTGTCCACAGAGAAGCAAACAGCATCAAGAATAACTACAGTAAAAGGGTTTATTGGCAAGGTCCTATCGGATGACAAGGAAGAAGATAAGGTGATTTTTTATCGTGGTCATTCGGATAAAGAAGAATACAAACTAGAGCCTTCACTATTCAGAAGGGATAAGCAAGGAAATTATCTTTACCAGGATAATGAAGATGTATTGTATAGGGAGCTTATTGTTTCCAGCTCCTCTGCTTTTTCATCTGATAGCTGCACACTAGACCGCTTGGTGAGAATGCAACACTACTCTTTGCCTACGCGCCTATTGGATATTACCTCCAACCCACTTATTGCCCTGTATTTTTCCTGTAAATCAAACCCGAAAAAGGATGGTGAAGTCATTGCATTGTCTGTCCAAAGGGGAAAAATGAAGTACTTTGATTCTGATACGGCAAGTTGTTTGGCCAATCTAGCCAGGCTACCCAAGAAAGACAAGGAGCTGATCAAGTTTACTGAAGGCCGAAACGAGTTTAACGAGCAGGAACCAATACAGCGCCTGATACATTTCATCAGAGAAGAAAAACCATTTTTTCAGGCCAACATAGACCCGGAAGACTTGAGAAGTGTTATTTGTGTCAAGGGTAAAATGAGTAACGACCGGATCGTTTCTCAATCAGGAGCCTTCTTACTGTTTGGAATAAATACTGTTCTTGATGAGACAGGCAGCACTGACATAAAGGTTACACGAATCACTGTTACGAATAAGGAGAAAATCCTTCAAGAACTCGATCTCCTGAACATCAATGAAGCCACAGTCTTTCCGCATATAGAAAATTCGGCCAAATATGTAGCCAAAAAATACGAGTTCAAAGCAACTGAGGAACCCCAACCAGAATGACCAACCAAGAATTCAAAGATACCCTCTGGGAAGCTGCTAATGCCCTTCGTGGCTCGGTTTCAGCGGCGGAATACAAATACCCGATGCTGGGGCTGATCTTTCTGAAATATGTCAGCGACATGTTCGAAGCCCAGGCAGATGTGATCCGGCAACGTCCGGCTGATCCGAAATCCGACCTCTTTATTGATGATGAAGAAATCCGGAGGGAAAGCGAGGACATCTTCATCAACGACAAGACTTTCTACGAGGCGGACAATATTTTCTGGGTGCCGGAGGATGTTCGGTTTGATGTGTTGTTGGGCAAGGCGGCTAATGCGGATTTTCCACAGTTGCTGGACAGGACCATGGGAGAGCTGGAAACAGAAAACCCATCCCTTAAAGGCGTGCTCTACCGGGATTTTGGTTGTCTGGAATTGGAAGAAGGAAAGTTGGGCGATCTGATGGCGATTATCGCCAAGATCAGTTTTGATCCACGCCAGCACGGGAGCCGAGATATATTTGGGGAAGTCTATGAGTATTTTCTCGGGCAGTTTGCCCGGCTGGCAGCCTTGCGGTGGCCCGTCTGTTAGCTTTCAGCCCGAGATGGAAGACTATATCGCCACGCAAGCCTTTGTGACTATGGAAAGACGTTGAATACGGCCATTCAGATTATTCTCGGCCCCATCCTGGCAGCGCTTTCCCTCTGGCTTTGGATCAGTGCCAGGAAGAAACGTACCGAACTCACCGGTGACCACTATTCCATCCGTGTGGTTGAGGAAGGACGTGATCCCTTTGATGACCGCATCGAGTTTCACTTGAGAAAAAGAAAGTGAGCCGCACTAAACATCGAGCCAAAAAACAAACCAGAAGGAGGCACAGATGAAAAACGAGTTCGAGGATTACGTTCTGATGGCAATGGATCATTGGAGGAAGTTTCTGCCGAAGATGTGGGCGGAACTGAAAGCCGAGGGCCGCGAGATCGAGGCAATGCACAAGGCGGCAAGGCTGGCACACGACAAGGTAAGCCTGCTGATTCGCCAAGGGCTGAGGGAGGACGAAGCCGAGGAGATCGTCCTGCCAGAACTGATACTCCTGCCGCCGGAAATCAAGACAACCGGAAGCAAGGAACTTGATGCTGAAATGCGTGAACTGGGAATGGAGATTTAAGCAAGGTCTGGCGGCAAGTTGGCACTCAAGACAACAGGATTTCCTGGATCTGCTAATTCGGGGGGGAAGCTTGCCCTTGCAAGAGTGGGCAGCAATCATAGAGAGGCCCTTACTCGCGTCCTGCTCTTATTCATCAAATGCGGAACACTTGTTGGACACTTGTTGCCCGTTTGATAGTAGTGGAGCATCAGGCACATCACCCACATGGTCAAACTTCTGCATCAGGGCATGTTTTGACATGGATTATTGAAAAGGCCCGGCCTGGTGCCGGACCTTTTTCATATCAGTCGATAATTGACTCTTCCTGGAGTTTTTCTTTGGCTTTTTGTTCTTTTTTCGCCCTCTCTTCACGGGCCTTTTCCAACTCATCCGCTATTTCACATTTGTTGTGAATTGCAGCTACCTCAAGTGCCTCATACTCTCCCTTTAGCCGCCCTAATTCAGCAGCATGGTCATCGCCAGCCAGAAAGAAGAGCGCAGGCCAGAACAATACTAAACCCACTCCCATGGCAACAGCGTCATTGTCTGCCTCTTTTTGTTGGACACCGCTAACCTCCACCAATCTCCTGCTAACTCGACGTAACTCCATGCCGACCTGGTCGCAGTCGTAAGAATTGTACTGAAGCGGTGAAACATACTGAGCACTTATTTTATCTGGTGTAGAAGAACACCCACCTAAAGCGAGTGCGAACCCTGCTGCACCTATAGCTACAAACGATTTATCCATTGTCTCTCCCTATGAAATAGTTACCAATAAACCGAAGCGGATCTTATCTCACTACCTTGTAGGGCTAGACTGATAATTTTGTAGGGTGATTCCTACAAAATTTATGAACATGAATTTATCTCTGTATAACCTGCGCCAATACCAGGCTTTATTTCACCATCCTACTCCTTGCAGTCAGGCAGGCTTCCAATGTCATCCACTGCCTTTTCCAGCAGGTCGCCAATTAGCCCAATGTTTCCCAGTAGATCCGGGTGACTGATATGAAACTTGCTGTCGTTTTCTCCATCAGCTTCCAGCAGCCGGGCAACAGAACGTGCTTGGAACAAGGTGCTTGAAATGTTTTCCAGTTGGGCTTCTTGTGTGGTCATTTTGAATCTCCATTTTTGAATTGACCACCTTTCCAGATATTAGCCTGAAAGGGTGGCGGGTACACTGGTTGAGACTACCGGAACCAAGGAACCGGCCAGCCCGAAGGCTGCCAGCATACCCACCATAACGCGGGCACAAAAAAAGCGCTCAAACGGCGCTTGTGCGCCTTGGTATTTCCGGGGTCTCAATCCCGGCCCTTCATGTGGAAGGGCGATTACAGGTTACGTATAAAGCATCAGTGCAGATCAAGATCAGCTTTCAAAGCCCATGACGCACCCGCATGATAGGTGTCACAGTATTAACATTCTTCAGCAGGTAGCCGCCCAAAAGCAGCCTGGTATTCTTCCTGTGCGATTCTCATTTCCCGCTTCTTTTTCCGAGTTTGTGCGGCTTTTCTCGAAACAGCAGACCGCCATTCTGGTGACTTGCGTGCCAATACTGCGCGGGCCTTCTCCAGGTTCTTTGTTGATTGTGCCTTTCCTGCCGCCGTCCTTGGGCCTGTGGATAGCCCGCCATGAAACTTGCAGCGTGTCCTACCCGGCAGTATTTTACACCGACAGGGAGCACCCCTGCGCGTCCTTGCGTGGCATTGCTCATGTAGTTTTCTTGTCATTTTTTACCTCATCGGTGATTTTGTGTAAGTCAAAGACAGGATTCCCATAGATTGCCGCAAGCTTGCGTTGGACCTCTTTCAAGTCATCGGTCATCAGTCCCTGGCGAAGTTGGTCAGAATCAGGTTCCAATCGGTACAGCCACATTCGATAAGACTGGTACGGCTGCTTTCCCAGGAAGGTGTCACGATTCGCAGCGTAGTCTCTGACAAGTGCATCCAGGGTGTTGTCATCCATACCGCCAATCATGTCCAGATCGTTCCGATACCAGTTTACAAGCTCATCAGGATCGAGCCTGTACTTTGGAGCCAGGGCGTGTAGTCGGTTTGCCGGGCCGGATTCGTTTGATGCTTTGAGCTCGGCCATGATTTGATGTTTGTGTTGACGGATAAAATCGCGCTGCTCATCTGTTAGCGGCATGTCGCTGGCGACAATCAATTCCTCGCCGCTCAACACGAATTCGATACCACGCGATAACATTTTCTCAATCAGCATGGCATCCTCTCAAAAACCTTACCGGGTATAGGGGGGGGTGGTAAGCTCGGTAAGATTGGTAAGATTTCCTTACTGTTCTTACCATTCTTACCAGGGGATAGGAAGGGTGGTAAGGAAAAAACTTACCGTCCTTACCATTCTTGCCAGGGGGGTAAGCTTTACACTGACTCATAAAATTTCTGCCCCGTCTTCTGGTAGCATCCGTGGTCTGTATGTTTGATCAGCCCAGCGCGTTTCAGTTTTCCGAGTTGCTTGTCCACCGAAGCGCCATCCAGTTTGCACCCTGCGATAATCTCCTTTCGCGTCATAGGCATCTGACTGTTAATGGCATCGAATACCCGGCGCCTCGTGCTGCTCATTGATTGTCTCGCAATGTCGCCGGAATTTGCGCTCTCCAGGGTGTACATGCCATGCTCATTCATCAGCAGGGGGATTTCCACGCTTTCTATATCCCGCCCCGTAATGTGCAATACGCGCCCGCCTTCGGTGTCCGCAATGGCTGCTAGGCTGTCATAGCTACCTGATAAGCCGGTTGTGCCTGATACCAGGTCGAAAGGGTCGTCTGATTCGGCCTTGCGGCTGTGGTGAACGACTACGATCGATAACCTTGGGTAGGCATGGCAGAACTTTGTGAGGGCATCCCCCACCTTTGCCTGCTCTGCGTACAGGTCGCGCCCTGTGGCTTTGCCTGTGATCTTCTTCAGCATATCCAGGACAATCAGTCCTGTGTCCGGGTGGTCTGTCATCCATTCCGCCAATTCATCCAGTAAGCCGGTGTCGATGGTTTTCGATTCGGTGCTGATATAAAGGTTTTCGTCAAACTCTGACAGTGGCACTTGCAGGGCATGGGCGCAGCTGATCCCGCGTTGCTGCATACGCCGCTCGCTGTCTTCCAGCCCAAGGTAATAAACCTTTGCATCGCTGGTGGATCGCCCAAATACGGGGCGGCCTGCTGCCACGGCAATGCTTATCATTAGGGTTAGATAGCTCTTTCCCTTTTTGGGCTTGCCAAACAAAAGCATGGTTCCGGCGGGCAATAGTTTTTCAATGTTCCAGTGCATAGGGGGAAACTCCTTTGCTGATAATTCTTTGAAACTGGCGGCTGATCTTCCATGCTTCATGCCGCGATCAACATCCGGCAGTATGCGATAGGTCTCAGCCAACAGTGCTTCATCGTCTGTTCGCATCATGCCACCTCCTGATGCGCCGCACGCACCCGCTCAATGGCCAGCTTGAGCCGCGCCCGGTCTTCAAAAGAAAGTGAAAAACCTGCTTCAAGATCAGCGCGTCCCAACTCAATAATGCGCCGCTCATGTTCCAGTGGGTCAAAGGGTTGCAGTGGTTTGAACTTGCGCCCCTGATAGGCTGTGGCGTGGGCATACGCGGCTTTGCTGGCATCGTCATACAGATCACCAAAGGTGAGCCCCAGGGCGCTTAGAACGTCCTCAGTAGGGCACCCGGCAAAGCAGTGCAAAAGCAGGCGGTCATCGGTCAGACGTATGGAAAGGGACGGGGTTTTGTCGTCATGGGCGGGACAGCAAGCCATCCACTTGTTATCGCTCGTGCACCGTACTTTTTCGAGTTTTACCAGCACCAGATCTGTGCGGATCATGCGCTGCTACCTCCTTGTATATCTTCTGTCTTGAAAAGCCTCCGGATTTCTTTCATGAGCTGCCGCTTTAGTCCGCACACGCGTTGTGGACGAAGCACGCCGCGCTTTTCCAACCGCCAGCGGGTTGTTGGCCCAATGCACAGTATGCGCTCAACTTCTGCATCGGTTATCAACGCATCATCAGGGAGGTCATGCAATTCTGCGAGTGATCTCGCGTGTTTGTTTCGATTAATCTTGTTTGCCACTTTGATTCCTCACATGGTCGATGTGTGAACCATAATGGCGTGGATGGAACAGAAAAAAAACTCCCTGGAACCAGGTTTCAGGGAGTTTTAGAAAGCCGGTAACGGATTGATAAGAAAGAGGAATACGTAAACTACCATTTTAGAAATGTGGCTGTATTAGGTATTCAATCAGGTCTTCTTCCATGGCGTTTCGCGTGTTTTGGAATGCATAACTTGCCCATACTCTCAGCCTGAACAATCCACTCACGAACAGTTTTGTCTGTTTTTGGTGCGTACATGTTGGCCCGTTTAAGGTCGGCGCGTAAAGCCTTCGCCATTTGGCCTGTGCCCGCCTTGTCGCCAGTTTCCCAACGCTTCGCTGCCTGCTTAATAACCCATTTTCGAGATGTTTTCTTGGAGCGGTCCCGGGCGATAGCTCTTATCTTGTTGGGGTTTTCTTCCGCATACCTCAAACTGCGCATGACGGCTGACAGAGCAACTTTTTCTACGGAGGAAAATATTTCTTTCCCAACAAGATCACTCAACTTTTTTCCCAGTTTTAGCTCAACAATCTCGCATTCGAGTCTATCTATTTCCTGATACTCTTGCTCGTCTTGTTCTGAGCTAAAAAAGCCTGCTCCCAAGCCCAGGCGTGGTTTATTGGCAAGCGGATAAAGCTCCTGCAATCGCTGGCGCCTGAGTTTTATCTCCTGAAAGGTTTCTAGTTTGCTTCCTTTCAGTGCTTTATCTATGGGCTTCATTTGGTTCTCTGATGTGTGTGACTTTGCTGCTAGCATTTTTCAAATGGCAGAAGTCGGCCCATGACTGCATCAGTTTCCGCCGCTTCTCCAATTTGTCGCCGCGCTCATACGCTGCCCGCGCTTTGTTGGCTATGGTGTGGGCAAGGGCGGCCTCACTAAGCATTTCAGGGAATGTTGATACTTCGACGGCCCAGTCCTTGAAGGAGCTGCGGAAACCGTGAGTGGTCAATCCTGTCTGCTTCATGTGAATTTGCAGGTACTTCCTCATGGTGTCCTGGCTGATATGTTTGCCATACTGTGGACTGGGAAACAGCCAGCCCTGCGGATCGATTTCACGGGAGGGATAGCCGGGTAATGATTTCAGTAACTCGATGGCTTGGTCAGACAGTGGGACTGTATGCGGTTTGCGTTTGTTCTTCTGCCCCTTCATGCGTTCAGCGGGCACAGTCCACCCCTTGCTATCAAAATCTATTTCCTCCCACTTGGCACCGATAACGCCGCCTGTGCGCACCGCAGTCAGAATGGTGAACAGCAGAGCCTTGGCGGAAATGGCGTCGCGTTGCTTCAATTTGTCAATGAAGGTCGGAACGTCGGTGTAGGGCATGGCGGCAAAATGCTTATCGCCCTTTACTTTGTTGGGGGAGGGAAGCAGGGCGTCGAGGTTATCTTTCCATGCCGCAGGATTGGGGCCAGGACGAAGCTTGGCAGCGATGGCATAGCTCAGCACTTTGGCAATGCGCCCCTGTACCCGTGATGCAGTTTCGGTTTTGGTCAGCCAGATAGGTTCCAGTACCGCCAGAATGTGCCCAATTTCGATTTCATCGACAGGCATATCGCCAAGAATGGGGGAGGCATAGGTTTTGAGGGTGTTTCGCCACTGCTGGATATGCTTTTGATTGATCCATTCGTCTTGTTTGATAGAAACAAATTTCTCGGCAATTTCATTAAAGGTGGATGTGGCCTGGGCTTCTAGCTTGCGCCGGTAATCCACGGGGTTGATACCTTGCTTTTTCGCTTGCCTGTATTCGTCAGCTGTTTTGCGAGCATCCCCTGGCGCAAGCTCAGACAAACCTCCCAAGCCAATTTCGTAGTCCTTGCCCTGGAACCGATACCGGAACACCCAGCTTCGGGCATTTGCTTTGCTGATGTACAGCCACAATCCGCCCCCGTCACAGAGTTTTGCAGGGCCTTTTTTCCGCAAATGTCCGGGGGTCAGCCGTTTTGTACCTTTCGCCATAGCTCTTTCCGTTTCCACAATGCTTTCCACAAAGTTATTGGGTATCGGTGAAATAATGTGGAATTATTTGAAACTATGTGTAAGTGTAAGGTATTGAATAACCGAAGTAAAATGAAACAATTGCGGAAGGTATGAAATCATAGGGAGTAGGACTCCCTCTCCGCCATACAAAAGCGTAAAGGCGCGAGGTGGATGGATCAGAGTCAATAAGTGGGTGTCCTAGTTTCCGCCGGGATTGCCAGGGATGCTACTTCATGGTTTCGATGAGCTTGATGTCCT
>Ga0256834_1001425_pt1 | contig 16259 bp, 13 predicted proteins | sample 4281140metaG_FD_190536 | JGI IMG/M metagenome (GOLD analysis project Ga0256834, IMG submission 190536) | Hydrothermal vent microbial communities from East Pacific Rise, Pacific Ocean - 4281-140 | ecosystem: Environmental > Aquatic > Marine > Hydrothermal vents | place: Pacific Ocean: East...
AGGAACACCCAGACTCTATTATGAAGGGATGCCTACTCCCAACGAAGGGGGCAAGCCCAGATTCATCTTTTCCGAGTGGAAACCGTTGCCGGAGAACGTCTGCACCGCCTTCCCGCTGATACTCAACACCGGCCGCACCGTCGAGCAGTTTCACACCCGCACCAAAACAGGCACCATCAAGATCCTCGAAGACCTCGCGCCTGAGGCGTGGGTGGAGCTCAGTCCCGCCGACGCCAAAAAGCTTCAGGTACAAAGCGGCGATCGCATCTCGCTCAGCTCCGCCCGCGGCCGGGTGGAGAACGTCATCGTCCGGGTCACCGAGGTGGTCAGAGAGGGTAGCGTTTTCGTACCCTTCCACTTCAATACGCAGCTCGTCAACATCCTCACCCAGTCGCTCTTCGATCCCAAATCCTTCGAGCCCAACTACAAGCAGACCGCCATCCAGCTGCACAGTGAAAAGGTACCCGAGGGGATCAGGCTGGAAGAGCGCGAGATCGCCGGTGCGCTTGGGTATGAAAAGAGTGACAGTGAGAGGCAAAAGCGGGAAGAGAAAGTGGTGGAGAGTGGCCGATAAAGACAGGTGTCATAACAGAGGTGGACTCCTTGCATCATGATCATACAAACTACATGAGAAAGCGAAAGGGGAGTCGGGGTCTTCAACCCTCCCGCGCAGTCTCAAAACTATCGGCATCCGGTTTCGGTACTTCGTATCCGCGGAGGGTTACGTTATAATCGGCTTATGGATGACAGAAAGATTGTGTTACCGCTCTCTTTGTCCGGAGATACGGTAGAAGAGCTCATGACCTTTGCCGAAATCAAGAAACGACCTGTGGACTCCTTGGTGGAAGAGGCGCTGCAAAACTACTTCGAAAAGGCTTACAGAGAGCTTGCGGAGAAAAACCTCATGGATGAAAACGCACAGACAAACCTCAGTTACGAAGAGTTCTGGGACGGGGTTGATCTCTAAATATCAAGGTTGTGATACTTTTGGTACTGTTTTTCGGCAAGTCTTGGGGTATACTGTAAAAAATACAATAAAAGAGTAAAAGGATGTGGATATGAAAAAAGAGTTGAAAGATGTCAGCAGAGCGATAGATGAGCTGCTCGATGTTCTGGGAGAGAGCGAAGAGGAGATCGAGAATCTGGACGAGCTTATCAAAAAGTCCCATAAAAAGGTATCGAAACTCGAAGAGAAGGTTTTGCAGACTATATCACAGATGCAAAAGATAGAGAGAAAGATCCATAAAAAAGTCAACCGTTTGGCAAGAGTAAAGAAGAAGATACTCAAAGCTAAAAACCCCGGCGAGCTCGAGACTCTTCAAAGAGATTACAACCGGCTCTTCAAGGAGTTGAAGAAGCTGGACAGAGAGTATGACTCTTTGCAAAAAAGGTATGCAAAACTCCTCGAAAAAGAGCAGCGCCTTCTGGATGACCAGATGCTTCTTGAGCAAAGAGCCGAAGAGCTGGAGAGGGCGCGCGACATATCCTTTGAAAAGCTGCAAAAGCGTATCGGAAAGCTCTCCGCCAAGATTGCATCGAGTAGATAGAGAACTCTATCCTCTTTTTAAGAGGAGCCCCGCGAATATGATCATAGCGATGCCGAGCCAGACCCAAAGATCCGGCAGCGGATCGCCGAGCATCACCCCAAAGCCTACCGCGAAAGGGATATTCGTATAGCTTACGGCTCCGACTACACCGGCACGTCCCATCGAGTAGGCTTTTGTAAGCAGCCATTGCGAGAGTGTGGATATGAGTGCCATCACTCCGATGAGCAGCCAGATCTTTTCGGAGTTGGGGAATCGAAACTCCGGAAAGAGAAAAGAGAGCTCTTGCGGGGGAGTCAAAAAGGGTGCGGCCATGAAGAGAAGCATCGGTAAAAGTGTGCCTACTCCTACAAAGGAGAGTACGATTACGCGTGCATCGTAAATCTCTTTTATCTGTTTGATCGTGGCATAGGCGCATGCGGCGAAAAATCCGCCCAAAAGTCCCAGAAAGTGCTCGTAACCTATAGATATTCCGCTCGGTTTGGCGATGAACAAGACTCCTGTAAAACCTACCGCCAGTGCGACAAGTGCGTATCTGTTTAGATGCTCTTTCATGAGAAAGTAGGCGATAATCGCGACGAACAGCGGTGATGTTTTGTTTAGCGTGATGGCTTCGCCGAGCGGTATGGCGGTAATGGTATAGAAAAACAGAATCATGGCGCTGAAGCCGAAAAATCCGCGAAGAAAGAGCAGGTGCGGTTTGCCTCCGGGCAGGTGCGCCGGTGTATGGCGAAGAGTTATCAGAATTATCGCAACCCCTATTATATTTCTGAAAAAGACGATCTCCAAAGCGCTGAGTTCATCGCCGAGAAGTTTGGCTATCGCGCCGTTGAGCGCAGATATGAATGCGCTTGCGAGCATAAACAAAATACCCTGATCGATGCCGTTTATTCTCTTGACGCTCTGTTTCACCCAACAAACTTTCAGCCTGGTTTCGATTCCCGAAATTTCAGGAAGCGAAATTATAGCAGAAGAGTACGCTCTTTTTTGAGAGTATCATCCGATGAATTTTTCGAGATCTTTCAGTCTTAGCGGAGCGGAGAAGAAGTATCCCTGATAGAGGTCGCATCCGAGCTCGTTGAGTCTTGTAAACTGCTTTTCATCTTCGACCCCTTCGGCCAGAATGGAAAAACCGAGAGTCTTTCCTATCGTTATGATGGCTTTGACCATCGCTTCCGACTCTTTGTCTACAAGCAGTGTCTCGATGAAGCTTTTGTCGATTTTCAGTTCGTCGATAGGCAGTTTTTTTAGCATCCCCAAAGAGGAGTAGCCGGTTCCAAAGTCGTCGAGAGAGATGTTGAAGCCGTTCTCTTTCATTCTGTTGAGGGTTTTAAGTATGAACTCCAGCTCCTCTATAAAAAGAGACTCGGTAATCTCTATGACTATATTCGAAGGATTCATGGAGCCTTTTTCCATGATTTCCAAAAGAGCATCGACAAATCCCTTTTCATTGAACTGTCTTATGGATATGTTGAGAGAGAGGCTGAACGAGATTTTTTTCCTCTCCTGCAAGGAGCTTATCTCTTCGATGGCCTGGCGGGCTATATATCTTCCTATTTTCGGCATCAGTCCGCTCTCTTCAGCAATTTTTATGAACTCTTCCGGACTTATTTTTCCAAGCTTTCTGTTCTCCCATCTCACAAGAGCTTCGACACCGTGAAGGGTGCCGTCTCTACGCATCTGGGGTTGATATACTATCGCAAGCTCGTTTTTCTCTATGGCGTTGCGAAGCTCATGCTCCATGATAGAGTAGCGGTTTCTAAGAGCTTTCAGTTCGCTGGTAAAGAACGCGAAACTGTTTTTGGAGCGTTTTGCATGGTACATCGCGATATCGGCGGCACTCAGAAGCTCGAAAAGCTTCGTACCGTCGAGCGGATAGCGGCTTATACCGATGCTGACGCCTACGGTAAACTCCATACCTTCTATATCGTAGGGCTTGGAGATCTCCTCTATGAGATTTCGCGCACGCTTTTCGAGCAGGTCGATATCGTATTCGTGACACAGCATGATGAACTCGTCTCCGCCGTGCCTGACGACCATGGTGCCTTCGGGCATAGCGGCTTCGAGCCTTTTTGCCACCTCGACCAGGATGAGGTCGCCGTAGTGGTGTCCCATACTGTCGTTTATGTTTTTGAAGTTGTCCAGATCGATGAAACCGACGCTAAAAGGCGGAGCCTCCTTGTATATCCAAGAGTCGATCTTTCGCTGAAGGTACATTCTGTTGGGAAGCCCCGTCAGGTTGTCGTGCATCGCCTGGTGGAGCAGCTCTTTGGATTTTCTTCTTTCGAATCTGTCTATTACACTGAATAGATAGTAGACTATCAAAAATATGAAAAAGAAAGAAACCGCATTGATGAGCCAGTAGTTCAGAACCTTGTCTATTATCAGTTTTTTGGGAATATGGTAGTGGATCCAGAGATTGTAGTTGGGTATATACTGCCAGCTTATCAGATAGGATCTGTTTTCGGGTGTATCGAAGGATACTATTGCCGGTTTCGCCGTTTTTTTGAGTATTTCGAACGATGTTCCTGACTTTTCGAGTACCTCTCCTCCTTCATGTTTGTAGAAGGTTCGATCGTCTATCTGCCTGGTGTATAGATAGGGGTATTTTCTGGGTATCTTTTCACTGTGGTATATCCTGTATTTCGGGTTGTCGAGAAAGATCTCAAGCTCCGATCCGGGCTGTGTATAGGATCTCCATATCGAGCGTGCACTCTCCAGCGAGAGAGCTACCGAAACGACTCCAACGACTCCTTTGTCCTTAAATCTTATGGCTTTGTGCGCCGGAAGAATCCACTCCTTTATAGCCTTGTCGTAGAATACGCGGCCTATTACCATCCGCTTGGAGTTCAATGCCTCTTTGAACGAAGATCTGACCCCGGGAATTTTGAGCATATTCAAATCTTTCGCTCTTGTCGACTCGTCGCTGACTATCTGGACTTTTCCATCCGGTCTACTGATGGCAAGTCCGCTTATTACCCTGTTTGACTCTATTATGTTGCGGAAAGTCGTGTGGGCGTGTTCTCTGTTTACGGCTCCGTCTTTTTCAAGCAGATGTTTTCCCAGAATGTCCAGTATCGTCTCTTGCTGCATGAAGTAGTGTTTCGTAGCTTCTACCGTGGAGTTGCTGAGGTATCGAAGTTCGCTTTTGGTATCGCGTTCGACATTCTTGTACTGCATGAAGGAGATGACAAGCAGCAGAGAAAAACCGATAACGAACAGAATATAAAACAGTGTCCATAGATTCTTTTTTGGTAGAAGTACCATCTGCCGCCTTGTCCTGGATAACTACACATACAGTCGGATATATTTTCTGTAAATGGAATACGAATTATATATCGGCAACTTTCATAACTCATTTATAACAATAATCCAGTTTCGATAAAAAATATTTTTTTAATATATGTGATAAAAAAGTGAAATATTCTCCGGAATTTTCAAGATATGTTAGATAACCGGATCGGTTATAATCCAAAACCGGCTTTAGGGTCTGTATATATTTCAAGAAGAGGTGCCGATCTGTACAAAACGGTATGCAAACAGATGTATCGACTCCGGTTTTTGGTATCTGCTGCTCTTTTTAATCTTAGGTTCGTTACAATTTTCACAATGAGTTTTTAACGGGAGAAGCGAGCGAGTATGGGGAGCGGGCTGAAGATTTTTCTAAACGATCTGAAAAACTCTTTCAAGGATCTCGTCCCGATTGTGGCCGTAGTCATTTTTTTCCAGGCCGTTATCGTTCGTACTGTTCCTGACAATCTTGCCTCGATAGCTATAGGTCTGCTCATAGTCGCAGTGGGCCTTGCGCTTTTTATTCGAGGCCTCGAACTGGGCATCTTTCCGATAGGAGAGAGTCTCGCCGTCGACTTTGCCAGGAAGGGGTCGCTCTTCTGGCTGCTTCTTTTTGCCTTCACGATAGGGTTTTCGACTACCGTGGCGGAGCCGGCTCTGATAGCCATAGCCGACAAGGCGGCCGCCATAAGCGCAGGCAGGATCGACGCTTTTTTTCTGCGTATGACGGTCGCGTTTTCTGTCGGTTTCGCCATAGCGCTTGGTGTTTTCAGGATTTTGACCGGCCACCCTATACACTACTATATCATCACGGGCTACATTCTGGTCGTAGCTATAACCTTTTTCGCTCCAAGAGAGATCGTAGGGCTCGCCTACGACAGCGGCGGAGTCACCACATCTACCGTCACGGTTCCGCTCGTAGCGGCTCTCGGTATAGGTCTGGCATCCTCCATAAAGGGACGGAATCCGGCGATAGACGGATTCGGTCTCATTGCGTTCGCGTCCCTCACTCCCATGATTTTCGTTCAGCTTTACGGTATCGCCGTCTATGCTTTGGCTCCTGAAAACGCTGCGGCTTCCCTTGCCGTGGTGGAGGAGGCAGTGAGAGAGACTGTAGAGTCAAAAGAGCACTTCGATCCGGCAGACATACTTTGGGACCTTGTTGCGGTCGTCAAGGATGTCGTCCCGATACTGGCCGTCATTTTCTTCTTCCAGTATTTCGTAATAAAAAAGGGTGTTGCCCATCTGCACAGGATTCTCGTCGGTATAGTTTTGGTGATTTTGGGGCTTTACGCCTTTATTCTCGGGCTCGAAATGGGACTTTTCCCAATAGGAGAGACGATAGCTTTTCAATTGACGGCGATGAAAAACGATCTGCTTATATATCTCTTCGGATTTCTTATAGGTTTTTCCACGACCATGGCGGAACCGGCCCTCTTGGCGATAGCGATGAAGGCCGAGGAGGTGAGTGAAGGCAGGATAAACCAGAATATACTTCGTATCTCCGTAGCGCTCGGAGTCGCTGTGGGTATCGCACTCGGGGCTTACCGTATCGTAGTCGGCGACCAGATACACTACTATATAATAGGAGGGTATATAGTTGTCATACTGATGACATATTTCGCACCGCGATATATTATTCCCATAGCCTACGACAGCGGCGGAGTCACCACGTCTACCGTCACGGTACCGCTCGTAGCCGCACTCGGTCTCGGGCTGGCGGAGAATATCGCCGGACGCAATCCGCTCATAGACGGATTCGGGCTGATCGCCTTCGCATCGCTTTTTCCCATGATTACGGTGATGGGGTACGGGATATATGCCCACTATGCGGCCGGTAAATCCATCTACAGAAAGGAGAGCGCATGAAGTTTGTCGCCCTTGTTGCCATTGTAGGCGAAGAGAGGGAGGAGGAGGTGATAAAGATTGCCAAAGAGGCGGGTGCGGGAGCGGTCACTATCCTTCGCGGAAGGAATCTCGGCCTAAAAGAGAAGAAGATCTTTTTCGGTCTGACTCTCGAGGAGAGTGTATCCTTGCTTCTTTTCATCCTGCCGCGTAAAATCTCCATGCGTGTCATGAAGGAGCTTAAAGAGGGTATGGATATACAGAGTGACGAAAACAGCTCTTTGGCCTTCACCGTTCCGCTCGGCCATATCGCCGGCCTCAATATCGAAGAGCTGCACAAGTTCGAAAATGAGATAAAACAGATTCTGTAAAGGAGAAGAGATGCTCGTAGAAGATGTAATGACGCCCAGAGAGAGGCTGGTCATAGTATCCCAGATGGCTCCCGTGCGAGAGGCGCTCATGCTTATGAAAAAGCACAAGGTCAAAGCTGTTATCGTAGATAAAAGTTCTGAAAACGGAGCGTACGGTCTTGTGACATTCAAAAACATTCTTCAGTCGATAGTGGCCGAAGACGGTGATATAGACCTTTTAAACGTATACGATATCGCCTCTTCCCCGTCCATCTCCGTTTCGAGAAGACTCGATATGAAGTATGCAGCCAGAATGATGGTGAAAAACAGTATAAAGAGGCTTCTGGTTATAGACGACAACGAGATTTACGGAATTTTGACCATGAGCGACATTATCGGAGTTTTGCTAAACGAGGTAGAGTAGTCAGATTCTGATTTTGGAAGCGTGAAAGAGTGTCGGGTTTTCATCCTTCTTGGATTCGTGTAACGCTATTATAAGACGCGCGATAATATCTTCAGGCGAAATTTTGTCTTCACCGATCTCCATAATGGCGGCTGCGACGCTCCCCTCATCCACCTCCTTGGCAAAGAGACGCAGAATCTTTTTGAAGGTCTTTTCACCCTTTGAAAGGGGCGTGTTGTGGTAGATTACGAAGAACAGATCCTGGTCGAGAGCCATGACCATGTCCGTCTTTCGTACATTCTTTTCAAGCGTAAGAAGCATACGGAGCGGGGCTTGTACCAAAACGGCGCTCGAGTGCAGACCGTACCTTTTGAAATCATATTGTGCCATATCGATGTAGTTTCTAATCAGCGGCTCTACATGGTTCAGCATAATTCTAAGGCGCGGATTCTTGCGTATGATCTCATTCATAGCGTTATTGTACCATTCATTGATTTATAGCTGATAGAATATATCGTCATTTGTTGCCAAAACTGTTATGCTATAATAATTTATTATGGCTATATGGAGGGAGAGATGGACGGTATAAAGGGGATTTTGCTCGATATAGCGGGAGTACTCTACGAGGGAGACAGAGCGGTTGTCGGTGCTGTTGATGCACTCAGGGAACTCTCCGCCGGATACCCTTTGCGTCTGCTTACCAACACTACGAGGCAAAAGAGCGATTCGATCTTGAGCAGAATGAAAGATATGGGGTTCGAAGTCGAGAAAGAGTCCGTTTTTACCGCTCTGGATGCGACGGCGAGACTTCTTGAAGAGGAGGGTGCAAAGGGGTACTTTCTTCTGTACGAGCCGGTTGCGGATATGTTCGAGCCATACCGGGGCGACAGGCCCGACTATGTAGTTGTGGGTGACGCCTATACAGATTTCACATACGAAAAACTGAATGAGGCCTTTCGTCATCTCGTAGACGGCGCGCGGCTACTGGCCATTGCGAAAAACCGCTACTTCAAGGATGATGACGGTCGTCTAAGCCTCGATGCGGGCGGTTTCGTGGCGCTACTCGAGTTCGCCTCCGCAAAAGAGGCGCAGACAGTCGGCAAGCCGAGCGAGCGTTTTTTCCGTCTCGCAGCCGCATCCATGAAACTCGAGCCTGAAGAGGTGCTGATGGTGGGAGATGATATCGAAAGCGATATTGAAGGTGCGCAAAGAGCCGGCATGAAGGCGTGTCTGGTCAAGACCGGCAAGTTTCGTCCGGCAGATTTAAACGGTTCGATCAGCCCCGACTATATCGTCGAGTCGATAGCCGATCTGCCGGCACTGCTTTCGTAGAACAGTGGCTGTCAGCTTTGGGTATAATCGTTTTGTTTTATATTTTACGGAGGCTTGTAGAGTTGTTGAGAGTAATAAATACAGGAGGCACATTCAACAAGATATACGACCCTGTAAAAGGGGAGTTGGTCGTGCCGCCTCACAGCAAGGCGGTCGAGTCGGCTCTATATTCGTTGAAGCATGGATGCAAGGTAACGGTGCAGGGGCTTTTGTACAAGGATAGTCTGGATATGGATGACTCAGATCGAAAAAAGCTTTGTGATGCGGTTTTTGGCAGTTGTGAAGATATGATCGTAGTAGTTCATGGAACCGATACGATGCATAAGAGTGCCTCCGTGATAGACAGAAGTGCCGGCGGTTTTCATGAAAAGAGGGTGGTTCTTACAGGAGCGATGGTCCCTTTCTCGATAGATCCGGTTGAAGCGACGGCGAATCTGGCTTCCGCGATAACGGCGGTGAGGTATCTGGCCCCCGGTGTCTATATCGCGATGCACGGTTATGTACTTTTGTATGAAAATATTGTAAAAAACCGCGAACGCGGAGTTTTCGAGCGGGTAGAGTGATGGAGTGTATAGTCTTTTCTACATCGAGGCAGATTCGCGACTTTGTTGCCCAAAAAGAGGATACTCTCCTTCCAAAACTATATACTATGGAAGAGTTCGTGCGGCGCGCTGTAGTAGTGGAGGGAAGGGCGTTCGTGGATGACGATAGCAGAGTGCTGTATCTGTACAGGGCTATCGGGGATCTGGATATCGCACCGTTGGGATTTGAAAAGGAGTTTTTGAGCTTTCTTGAAAACAGCCCTTTCCTTTTCGCTTTTTTGGAAGAGGTGTTTGCGGAGCAGGTGAAGATCGGAGACTTGCGCTTTGCCGACACTTATGCCGACTTCGAAGATCATCTGAGCTTGCTGGAGAAGATATATGAAAACTACGCCAAAGAGCTTGAAAAAGATGGACTCGTAGATCGTATAACGATCTCTGAGTACAGGCTCAACGACAATTTTCTAAAAGAGTTTTCCCGTATAGATATCTATGTGGACGGCTATCTAAGCCGATTCGAAACCGGGTTGCTGGACCGGATAGAGAGACCTTTGTATATCCATTTTGCGGCTACACCTTTTAACAAAAAGCTGATAGAGAGGCTGGGTGCGAAAGAGGATGTCGCTACCGGTTACAGATATGTTTATGACTGGAATCGTAAAGATTTTGAATCGCTAAAGCCCATGAAGCGCTTCGATCCGGAAAGTATAGAAGCGGCCGCTTTCAGCGAGAGAATAGATCAGGTTGCGTTTGTTCTCAAGAGTGTAGAGAGATTCGTGGAGGATGGGGCGGATCCCGGCAGGATAGCCGTCATAGTGCCGGACGAGTCTTTCGCGGAGTATCTCAAACTCTTCGATGAAGCCGGAAATTTCAACTATGCGATGGGAACCCCATTCACTCATAGCGGATACTACAGAAGGCTTGCCGATCTGTATGACGCTTTGAGCGGAAGAAGCGAAATAGCGAAAGAGAAGGCTGATCGAAGCGGTCTTGCGAAGCGGTTTGCGCAGGTGAAGGATTTTGACTCTTTTATCGATTTTCTGGACGGACTTGAGGTCTCACTGCGAGAACATGAAACGATCGACGAGACGAAGTATCTTTTCGGAAGGCTCGCTCCTCTTTTAAACAGTGAGCCGCCGTTGAGTCTTCTCGATCTTTGGCTAAGAAGGATAGGCTCTCTCAAGCTCGATGACGTCGGCGGCGGGAAAATAACGGTTATGGGAGTTCTCGAGAGCAGGGGTAAAAGCTTCGACGGTACGGTTATCGTGGACTTCAACGAAGATACAGTACCAAAAACCGGCGAGAATGATCTCTTTTTGAACTCCTCTATAAGAGCTCACGCCGGAATGCCTACCAGACGCGACAAGGAGAATCTGCAGAAAAACTACTACTATCTTCTTATGCTCGAGAGCGAAAGGGTCGCTCTTTGTTACACCGAAAACGAAGAGTCCATGCCAAGCCGCTTTTTGAAAGAGCTGGGCATCGGGGAGGCTTCGGCAGCGGACTCTTTGTACAGACCCGTCATCGCACCGCAGACACGGGAGCCGAAACACTACTCTGGAGTGATAGAGGGTCCCAGTCCCTTTTTGCGAGAGAGGAGAGTGACTCCTACAAGGCTCAAGGATTTTCTCGTCTGCGCAAGGCGTTTTTACTACAGGTACGTTCTGAATATTTCAGACGATACCCCTGGTGAAGAGAATATCGGTACACTTATCCACTCTTCCCTGGAGGCGGCCGCCGGTATGAAAGAGCGGTTTATATCTTTGGATGACTATTTTGGATTCGTCATGGATCATCTCTACAAAAACGCCTCGAGCACCATGCAGCGGCTGGAGCTGTCCATTTCGTGGCAGATGCGTCTTGAAAGATTTTGCGAAAGCGACTTCGACACGTTGAAATCGGCGACTCAACCGGTTGTAGAGGATTGGTGCAGTGTCGAATTTGAAGGTTTTACAATAAGCTCCAAAATAGACAGAGTAGACGTTTTGGAGTCGAAAGTGCGTCTAATCGACTATAAAACCTCAAAAAATCTGAAAGAACTCCTTGAAGACGAGAACGATTTTCAGCTCCTTTTTTACCGTTTGTGGGCCGAGTCTGTATATCCGGATAAAGAGATAGAGACGATATACTGGGATCTATATGACTCGAAAGAGATACCGGTAGATACGTCAAACAAAGATGAAAGGCTCGAAGAGCTGCTTCGTTCCTTGATACATACCGGGATTCAGAGATTCGATATGACCGATGACGAGTCCGCATGCAGCTACTGTGACTACAAGATTGCTTGCGGCAGATGAAAAAGGCCGGAAAAAGTGTTAAAAAATTACTAAAAAAAACGATATCGTCTATATAGCTGTGTGGAATTTCTACACCGGCCGTAAAAAATGACTCCTGGAATCTGCCGATGAATAACAAAGAACGGTTTTTGAAACGTTTCAGACTCTTTCGTACCCTTGTCGTAGCGTCGAAGAGGCCTGAAGTTTTCGAGTTCTCTTTACCGTACGAAAAAGAGTGTCGCTTCACTCTTTGCGAAGAGCTGGAGAGTATCGATATGAAACACTCTCCACAACTGCTTGTGTACTTCATGGACGATGATTTGCGTTTGTCCGAAGAGTGTATGCAGAGACTGAAAGATCTGCCATACTGGCAACTGCTTATTTTCGCTAAAAAGATAAAAGATCCTTCGGTCATGGAGTTTGCCCTTGAACACAGAGCGTTCGGTCTATATAGTCTACCGGCCTCTGAAAAAGAGTTCACCTCGGCACTATCGTCAGTCGTTCCCGCCATCATAGAGAGACTGCAGGAGAGTTCCCGTCTGGCGCAGCTTCAGAAGATAACGGAGATGGGACCCGCAAAACTGCTCTTTGGAAGCGGCGGCCAGATCGTCTACCTAAACATGCGTGCAAAAAAACTTTTCGGTATCGACAACATGAAAGATGCCGGTGATGAGGTATCAAAGCTTCTGGAGCCGTTGAGAGAGGGTGGCGAGGGGACTCTCTTTCTCGAGACGGAGTATAAAGACAAACGCCTGATGATATGCAAAGATGAAGAGAGTGCGTCCAAAGAGAGTCTGTACACCATACTGGAGCTCGGCTCTGTAGCCGGAGGCGGATTCGCCTCGTATGTGACCCGTATAGAGTTTCTTGACCGTTTGAAAGACAAGATGGCCCAAAGAATAGACTATGACGAGCCGCTTTCGCTTGTAATGTTGCGTATGGGGAACTTCACACAGGTGGCGGAAGGGTTTGACTGGATGACTCTTCACGAGATACAAAAAGAGCTCGACAAGATTTTGGTGAAATCATTTGAAGGTTTTGAGAGTTACGCTCTTTGGAAGCCGGATATGGCGCTTTTGCTTTTCGAGAATATTCATACCGACAAGATAAAAGATAGTATCTCCTCTTTCATTTCGCAGATTCAGCTGCACAGATTTGCGCACGATATAGTGCCCGCGATAGATTGTACGCTGATAGAGATAGGAAGCGGTGATCTGAATGCGACGATCAACCTGATCGAAAAAGAGTATATGGGCTCGTTAAGTGTCGCGGATACAAAAGAGTTTTCCGTATATCAGTTATCGAGCAGTTCGGACGCCGCTAACGAGCCTGATATGCTTCACAGACTGCTTACCGGTATAATGACCGCTCAACACCCTCTCAAACTTCTAAACATCTACAAAGGTCTTCCCATCAGTACCCAAAGCAAAATATTGAAGATGGAGGAGGATAAAATCATAGTTACGGCGGAAAAGATTCAGAAGTTTGTGATGGAAATGGAAAAAGAGGTGGTTTTGCAGTCGGCACACCTGCCGGGCGATATTCACGCGGAGGTGCATTTCATAGATTCCGGCAGGCCGCTGGCCATTCTCAAAAACCTCGAAATGATGAAAACTTCGATAAACAACCGCAAGCATACCCGCGTCACAGTCACATCCAGACTGCCAATAACTCTGAAGATAGACAAAAGCCACTACACAGGCTACGTACACGATATCTCCATCAATTCGATAGCTATCCTTTTCAATAGCGACAAGTTCGAAGAGAATGTGCTAAAAGGGAGCAGAGCCGAAGTCTCTTTCAAACTTCCCTGGCAGAACGATGAGGGGTTTGTAAATATCACTCTACAGGCGAGTGTACTTTTCAACCGAAATGAAAAGGAGTTTCACAAAGTTGTAGTACTTCTCGAACCTGACGATACCGGCGAAAGCTATATCTTCGACTATATCTACAAACGCCAAAAAGAGCTCATAAGAGAGATCAAGTCCCGCCTATGAGCTGATGGCGGCCGCCGCTTTGATGAGATTTAGCGGATTGTGGGCGCCAATATATACCGGTATAGGCTCTTTACCGCAATCGAATAGTCCGTATACAGCTTCCTGGGCGCTTCTTACCGAATACTCGACCGTAAAGACACAATCGTCATCGATTTCTGTAAACTGCCCCAAAAAGGCGAAGTTTGTAGAGCCTTTCGGAATGACATCGGGTCTGTCTCCCGGTTTTCTGGGCATAAATAGAGAGTCTATGAACGGCATGGAGACCGGTATGGCGTTTACAACCCCGCCTCTTTGCATCACAGGCTCCATAAGGTCTATAATTTTCAGGTGATACCACAGCTCTTCGAGTATCTCCTCTCCTGTGCATTCGCTCATCGGCTTTTTGACGTGGTTGCCGATGCGGTCGGGATAGAGGGCATATCCCCAGAAGATTTTGATATCTTTCGGCTGGTCGGGGAAGTGTGGCTGACGTGCTATGACTATGGACATGAGCCAGTTCGAGTCCGTCATGGTGACCAGCCCTCCGGTTCCGTCCACATTGCCGGTAAAATCCTCCATATAGTCGTGGAATGTGCTATCTTTCATGGTTACCGTAAAGGAGTACCACTTCTGAAGATCGATATTGTCGCAAAAAACTCCCGGATTCCCGAACGATGGATCTTTTTCGGCCACCCTTTTCCAAAGCTGCCACGCACCGGAAGAGTCTACACCTTTCAAAACGGGAGGACGATGCAGATCTCCGGCATCTGTGCTGTCGGTTATGGATCCGTTTGTGAAAAATAGAAAATCCCCCTTTTCAAGAACAACGATCTCTCTCTTTTCATTCCTTACCAGATGGAGTGCGGTCGCGCTTTTATACTCTTTGAAGAGGTCGAAATCTATATCGGTGACATATGTTTCAAATTCGAATCTGACACCTTTGTCCTCGAGGTAGTTTTGAAGCGGCAAAACAACGGAGTGGTACTGGTTGTATTTTGTACGCAGGATTCCGCCTATATATTTCAACCCAGGCATCAGATGCATGAAGCGTCTCATATAGCGCCTCATCTCGGCCAAAGAGCTCCATCTTTGGAAAGCGAACATGGATGTAAATATAAGCCAGAAGTTGGTGGAGAAGAATCCGAGGGTAAACCACTCTTCGATCCGTTTGCCGGCCAGAAGCGCCTCCGGTGTAAAGAGAAGCTCCATCATTAAAAACTGATCTTTCTCTCCTATGCCGTAAGAGGAGAGGTCCACCTTTTTTCCATCTTTGAGGAGTCTCGCTTGCGCATGTGAAACGAACCTCTCGTTAAACTCCATACTCTCTTCGGTAACGCTTTTGTCAGGATCGTCGTAGGAGGGAATGTTGGAGAGCAGATCCCAGTAGCACCGATACTCCTTTTCATGCATTCTCCCGCCTCTTATGAGGTATCCGTTTTCTGGATCTCCGGAGCCGTCGAGCGCTCCGCCGGCAACACCGGACTGTTCAAAAATCGTGATCCGCTCCGGATTTACCTGCGCATCCTTTATGAGGTAGTACGCACTTGCCAATGCGGCTATGCCGCTTCCAACAAGATAGACTCTCGTATTTTCATCGGCTTTTGTTTTCATGATTTCTCCTTCTGCCCGTTGGATGGGGCCTGGCGGGCGCAATGCGCAACGACTATCCATACATTATAGCGAAAGGGAGTCCGGCCTGCTTCCGGAGTGAATTTTGATATGATAGCGGTAACGGAAAGAGAAAAGGGGTATGGATGAAACGATTGCTTGCGCTTAGTGCGAGTGCGGGAAGCGGGAAAACATTCTCTCTTGTCGCACGGTATCTTTCGCTGCTTTTTAACGGTGCCAACCCCTCGGAGATTCTGGCGATCACTTTTACCAACAAGGCCGCCGGAGAGATGCGAGAGAGAGTGATCTCTTCACTGGAGAGAATGCCGCCTGAGATGGCGGAAGAGATTGCCCGTATGAGCGGTCTGGATCCGAAAGCTGTTGAGTCAGGGCGCAAAGATGTGATGCGGCGCTTTCTCTCGGCGGATCTGAAAATAATGACGATAGACAGATTCATCCACCAGATACTGCGCAGATTTTGCTGGTATGCAGGGGTGCGGAGCGACTTCGAGATTGCACAGATGCCCAAAGAGGAGTTTTTCGAGCGCTTCTTGCAGAGTCTTGGCGATAGAGAGTATGCGAATCTTGTCGAATTTGCACGCTCTCAGGAGCGTAAAAGCCAGAGCTTCATCAACTTTTTCGAGATGCTTTACGAGAAGGACAAAGAGCTTTCGGGAGTGGTCGATTCGGCTGCGGTTGGAGGAGGCTGCAGTGAAGACGAGGCGATGGAGATAGCCGAGAAGATCGCCGCTTTTCTGCTTGAGAGCCCTCTTAGCGAACGTGGAAAAAAGACGATGAGGTTCAAGTCGCTTGCTGATGTCGTCTCCAAAAGTTGGTTTGCAAAAGAGAGTCTGAACTACTGGGACTATAAAAAGGTCTACGATCCGGTTCTCGATCTTTGGCTGGCCGAGCTGAAGGATGCGGTACGCAGATACTATATGGATAAAGAGAGATTTTTTCTCTCGTCCATATTTTCACTCTATGAGCGTTATAAAACGGTCAGGACCGATCATATGAAAAGGGCGGGGACTCTGCACTTCAAAGATATAGAACATCTTGTCTACGATCTTCTGCACAGAGGCGATTTCAACGACT
>Ga0256834_1001426_pt1 | contig 16256 bp, 6 predicted proteins | sample 4281140metaG_FD_190536 | JGI IMG/M metagenome (GOLD analysis project Ga0256834, IMG submission 190536) | Hydrothermal vent microbial communities from East Pacific Rise, Pacific Ocean - 4281-140 | ecosystem: Environmental > Aquatic > Marine > Hydrothermal vents | place: Pacific Ocean: East Pacific...
CTAACCGCTGAAACAGAAGTAGCATAAGTTGCTGTGTCAATTCCATCACCACCATCAAGTGCATCAGCATCAGCACCGCCGCTAAGAATATCGTTCCCATCGCCACCGCTTAAAACATCAGTGCCAGCACCACCGCTTAGAGTATCTTCACCAGCACCACCTTGTAAATTATCAACGCCGCCAGCACCGATTAAGCTATCATCACCTGCACCACCAACTAAAATATTGGCTTGAGCATTGCCTGTTAAATTATCATCAAAGGCTGAACCTGTTAGGTTCTCAATATCAGTTAAACTATCACCATCAGCATCACCACCACTTGCAGTGCCACCAACCAACTCAGCAGTAACACCTGCGCCAGATGCTGAATAATCAGCCGTGTCATTACCATCACCGCCACGTAACTCATCACCACCGCCAAGACCCGCAAGAATATCATTGCCAACACCACCGCTTAGAATATTAGCGCTAGCATTACCCGTTAAATTATCAGCATAAATAGAACCTGTAATATTCTCAATCGAAACGAAACTATCGCCCTGTGCATCGCCGCCACTTGCGCTGTTAGCGTCAAGATTAACATTTACTGCTGAAAGTGAAGCTGCATAAGAGGCACTATCATTGCCATCACCACCATCGAGTGCATCAGCACCAGCACCACCCTCAAGAGTATCATTACCATCACCACCCAAAAGAGTATCATCAGCGCCAAGCCCATAAAGATCATCATTACCAGCATTACCAGTAAGAACGTTTGCAACTGAGCTACCTGTTAGAGTATCATTTTGGATAGAACCAATAGCATTTTCAACTCCAGTTATTATATCACCCTGCGCATCTCCTCCAGAACCAATACTAGAACCAAGATTAACATCTACAGCGCCAAATGACGCTGAATAATCAACTACATCTATTCCATCATTACCTTGTAAAATATCAGCACCTGCCAAGCCAATTAGAACATCATTTCCATCGCCTCCGCTAAGTGTATTCGCTACAGAATTACCAGTTAGACTGTCATCATCATCTGAGCCTATAAGGTTCTCTATTGAATCTAGCGTGTCACCTTGGGCATCACCGCCAATGCCAGCAGTAACACCATCAAGCACGACTGTTACACCATCCACAGATGCTGAATAATCAGCACTATCTGTTCCTGAGCCACCTTGCAAATCATCTGCACCACCTAGGCCAACTAAAGTATCAGCTCCTAAGCCACCAATTAAAATATTAGCATCAATATTACCCGTTAGAATATCATCACCAGATGAGCCAGTTAAGTTTTCAATATTGGTTAAAACATCGCCCTGAGCATCGCCACCAGTTCCAGTACCAGCATCAAGATTAACATTTACCGCAGAAGATGAGCCAGTATAAATCGCCGTATCACTGCCATCTCCACCATCAATATTATCGGCGCCAGCACCGCCCTCTAGAGCGTCATTGCCATCACCACCAATAAGAGTATTAATTAAATTATTACCCGTTAGAATATCATCAAAATCTGAGCCTGTAAGGTTTTCAATATCAGTTAAACTATCTCCTTCAGCATCATTTCCAAAACCAATACCGCCATCAAGGCTTACAGTTACAGCACCAGTTGCCGAAGAATAATCAGCCGTATCAATACCCCCTCCGCCATCTAAAATATCTTCGCCAGCACCACCGATAAGAATATCGCTACCAGAGCCGCCATCAAGATTATCATCGCCATCTCCACCGCTTAGAGTATCAGCACCAGCGTTTCCAAACAGGACATTTGTACCAGTATCGCCAATTAATGTGTCATTTTGTGCTGAACCTATTACATTTTCAATCGATGTAAGATTATCGTCCTGAGCATCGCCGCCCGAATTTGTTCCAGTTCCAAGATTTACAATAACTGCTGAACTTGAAGTTGAATAAGAAGCCGTATCTGTGCCGTCACCACCATCAATATCATCGCCTCCAGCACCACCGCTTAATATATCTGCACCAGCACCACCGCTTAGAGTATCAACACCAGCTAATCCACTTATTGTATCATCGCCACCGCCACCAATAATAATATTACCAAGCCCGTTGCCCTCTAAAGTATCCGAGCTTGCAGAGCCTGTTAGGTTTTCAACATTAGAAATAACATCGCCTTGTGCATCGCCACCAATACCAAGGCCACTATCTAAAGAAACATTTACACCCTGTGCTGAAGTTGAGTAATCAACTAGATCTACCCCATCTCCGCCATCAAGTTGATCAGCATTTGCTCCACCAATTAAAATATCATTACCCAAGCCACCAGAAAGTACATTTATGCCCGAGCTTCCTGTGAGGCTATCGTCAAAGTTTGAGCCAATAGCCGATTCAATGCTTGTGTAAGTATCCCCTGTAGCATCTCCACCAACACCAGAACTTAAGCCAATATTTATTGTTACCGCTGAGCTTGATGATAAATATGAAGCTGTATCAAATCCTGTGCCACCTATTAATTGATCAGCGCCTGCACCACCTTCAAGAATATCATTTGCCGTGCCGCCATCAAGAATATCATCGCCCAAGCCACCTATTAAATTATCATCCCCTGAACCACCCAATAAATTATCTACGCCATCACCACCAAAAAGAGTGTCATTACCACCTAATCCACTTAATTGGTTTGCACCTGTTGTACCTGTTAAAACATCATCAGATCCAGAGCCTATGATATTTTCAATGTCAATAAAACTATCGCCCTCAGCATCGCCACCAGTGCCTGAATTGTTTAATAAATCAACATTTACACCATCTGATGACGTAGTATAAGAAACTGTATCAATATCTGCACCACCATCAAGAATATCAGCCCCTGCACCACCCGCAAGAGTGTCATTGCCAGCGCCACCAATTAGCTGATCAAGCCCTAAGCCACCAAAAAGAGTATCATTACCTAAGCCTCCATCAAGAACATTTGCAACTGAGTTACCTCTTAATATATCATCGCCATCCGAACCTGTAATATTTTCTATTGAAGTAAAACCATCTCCCGCAGCATCGCCACCAACGCCAGTATTAGCACTTAAATCAACCTGAACCGCAGTTGCGGAAGCAGAATAATCCACTTCATCAACACCTTGGCCACCTTGTAAGTCATCAGCACCACCAAGACCAATAAGAATGTCGTTGCCTGAACCGCCTATTAGAACATTGCCTGTTGCATTACCAGTAAGGCTATCAGAAAATGCAGATCCTGTTAGGTTTTCTATAGAAGTTAAAACATCGCCCTGTGCGTCGCCACCACTTGCGCTGTTTGCGTCGAGACTTACTGTAACTGCTGAAGATGATGTTGAATAAGAAGCCGTATCAGTGCCGTCGCCACCATCTATATTATCTGCTCCAACTCCTCCCTCCAATAAATCATTTCCAGCATTACCAATTAATGAATTTACTAAATCGTTCCCAACTAATATATCGCCTTGCGATGAGCCAATAAGGTTTTCAATATTAGTTAGGCTATCGCCTTGTGCATCACCACCAATACCAATGCTACTATCTAAATTAACATTAACTGCAATAACAGAAGATGAATAATTTGCTGTGTCTATTCCATCGCCGCCATCAAGAATGTCAGCGCCAGCCAAACCTATAAGAATATCATTGCCATCGCCGCCGCTAAGATTATTTGCCTCGCTATCGCCAGCTAAACTATCATCAAAACCTGAACCAATAAGATTTTCAATTGAAGAAAAAGTGTCACCCTGCGCATCACCACCACTTGCACTATTGCCAGCAAGATTAATTGTAACAGCAGCGCCTGAAGCTGAATAATCAGCACTATCACTACCAAAACCACCGCTCAGCACATCAGCACCACCAAGCCCAATAAGAACATCAGCGCCTACACCGCCAGTTAAAGTATTGGCATTAGCATCACCAGTTAAAGTGTCATCACCAGATGAACCTATAAGATTTTCAATCGTGCCAATAGCTAAAGTATCACCCTCAGCATCTCCACCAAGTCCAGTGCCTAAAGTAAGGTTTACATTAACTCCCGAAAGGGAAGTGGTGTAAGAAGCCGTGTCAATTCCGTCACCACCATCTAAAGCATCATTGCCAGCACCGCCGCTAAGAATATCATCATCATCGCCGCCGCTTAAAACATCTGCGCCTGTGCCACCATCAAGAGTGTCATCACCAGTACCACCTTGTAAAGTATCAACACCGCCATTGCCAATAAGAACATCATCGCCAGCACCGCCAGAAAGAGCGTTGGCAAAGACATTTCCTGTTAGATTATCATCATTGTTTGATCCTATAAGATTTTCAATCGAAGATAGAGTATCACCGTCTGCGTCTCCACCAACACCAGAGCCAGAAATTAGATCAACAAAAACTCCTAAACTAGATGCTGAATAATCTGCACTATCAATATCTGCGCCCCCAATAAGCTCATCTGCGCCAGCAAGCCCTGTCAGCATATCATTGCCCGCTCCGCCGCTAAGAACATTTACTCCCACACCACCGATCAAAGTATCATCAAAAGCTGAGCCTGTAGCATTTTCAATCGAAACGAAACTATCGCCCTGAGCATCGCCGCCACTACCAGTGCTTGCGCCAATATTTATATTAACTGCAGCGGTTGAATTTTCATAAGAAGCGGTATCAACACCGAAACCACCCTCTAAAGCATCACCTCCAGCACCACCCTCAAGCACATCATCACCAGAGCCACCGTCAAGCTGATCAATTCCTGCACCGCCATATAATTCATCGTCTCCCGAACCGCCCAACAAATCATCAGCGCCATCACCGCCAATTATAATATCATCGCCGTCAAGACCACTTATTTGGTTAGCAAAAATATCGCCTGTAAGTATATCATCTTCATTTGAGCCAATAATATTTTCAATTCCTGAGAAACTATCACCCTGAGCATCGCCGCCAGAACCCGTTCCGTTGAGTAAATCTACCTGAACCGAACCAGAGGAAGCGGAATAAGATATTGTATCTATACCTATTCCACCAGACAGAACATCAGCACCAGTGCCGCCCTCAAGAGTGTCATTGCCATCACCGCCATCAAGGTTATCATCACCAGCACCGCCAATTAAACTATCATCTCCTGCAAGACCCACAAGTCTATTCGCCGAAGAATTACCTATGAGAACATCATCAAAAGCAGAACCAGTGACGTCCTCTATTGAAGAAAAACTATCGCCCTCAGCATCACCACCCAGACCAGTATTAGCCTCTAAATTAACTTCAACACCCGCTCCTGAGGTTGAATAATCCGTACTATCCACACCCTCACCACCAACAAGGCTGTCAGCTCCACCTGCCCCAATAAGAATATCATTGCCTGAGCCACCTGTTAGAATATTACCTGCTGCATTACCAATAATGGTATCTGAAAATGCCGAGCCTGTTACATTTTCAATTCCTGAAAAACTATCGCCCTGAGCATCGCCTCCACTCGCAGCAGAAGCTTGCAGATTAATGTTTATTGCTGCACCAGAAGCCGAATATTCTATGGTATCTATACCATCACCACCAGCTAAAATATCAGCGCCAGCACCACCCTCAAGAGTATCATTGCCAACACCACCAACGAGATTATCATCTCCAGCCTGCCCACGCAAAACATCATCACCTGCACCACCAGTTAGGGCATTAGCAATAGAGTTTCCTATTAAAGTGTCATTAAAAGCACCGCCAGTAAGGTTTTCTATTGAATAATAACTATCCCCCTGCGCTTCACCGCCAACACCAGAACCAGTGCCCAAATCGACACTTACATCTGCGTTAGAACGATAATAAGACGCTGTGTCCAAGCCATCTCCACCGATAAGCACATCAGCACCAATACCACCAACTAATATATCATTACCAAGTCCGCCGCTCAGTGTGTTTACATCATCATTACCTTCAAGCACATCATCAAATGCCGAGCCTGTGATATTTTCAATATCAGTTAAAATATCACCCTGAGCATCACCGCCAGTACCAGTGCCAAGTATTAAATCAACCTGAACTGCGCTTGCCGAAGCCGTGTAATCAACATTATCTATTCCATCTCCGCCATCAAGATTATCCGCACCGCCAAGACCAACTAGAACATCAGCACCTAAACCACCGCTTAGAACATTGGCTAAATTATCACCGATTAAAACATCGTCATAATTAGAACCTAAAACCCCTTCTATGCTTGAATAACTATCACCATCAGCATCGCCGCCTGTGCCAATGGAATTTAATAGATCAACATTAACCCCAGTTGCAGAAGAAGCATAAGACGCAATATCTGCACCACCTCCGCCGCTCAGAGAATCAGCACCCTCGCGCCCCTCTAATAGATCATTACCATCTCCGCCAACCAGATTATTAGCTTGATTATTGCCATAAAGATTATCTGAAAAATCGCTGCCAGTGATATTTTCAACATTTGTAACAACATCACCCTGAGCGTCACCACCCGTGCCTGTGCCAGATTCAAGATCAAAATTTACGGCCGCTGATGAGCTGGCATAACTTAGCGTATCATTACCTAGAGCCCCATCAATCTGATCTGCCCCAGAGCCACCATCAATTATATCATCGCCAAGTCCACCGCTTAATATGTCATCTCCAGCACCGCCAAAAATATTATCGTGCCCAGCACCGCCAGCAATATTATTTGCGATGGCACTTCCAGTAAGATTATCATCAAATGCCGAGCCAATAATATTTTCAAATCCTGATATATTATCGCCCTGCGCATCACCACCTGATGCGGTGCTTGCACCAAGATCTATATTTATACCAGAGCCAGAAGAAGAATAATCTAACGTGTCATTACCCTCTCCACCAATAAGAACATCAGCGCCTGCACCACCAGTAATTATATCATCACCATCACCACCATCAATTTGATTAGCACCAGCATCGCCTGTTATAATATCGTCATTTTCTGAACCTGTGATATTCTCAATATTTGTAAGAACATCGCCAAGTGCATCACCACCTAAATTTATCCCGCTAGCTAAATTAACTTGAACTCCTTGCGCTGACGCTGAATAAGATGCCGTATCAATATTTCCACCACCATCTATATTGTCAGCTCCTGCTAGACCTTCAATCGTATTAGCGTCACCATCACCAACAAGAGTATCATCATATAAAGAGCCCTCTAATCCTTCAATAGAGGTAAGCTCGTCATCATTGGCGTATCCGCCTGTTGCAGTTCCTGCCCCAAGACTTACGGCAACCGCCGCTGCCGACATTGCATAAGAAACAGTATCAAAACCAGCACCGCCAGTTATTCTATCTCTGCCAGTTGCTGCAAATATTTTATCGTCCCCATCACCAGCATCTATTATATTTCCCGGTGGAGTTGCTGAAATAACTGCGATTTCATTTCCGCTTACTTCATCAACAAAAATTAAATCGCCGTCTGAAAGTATTACACCAATGCCTAATTGCGTTACAGCTGTTGAGAGACCTTGAGCACCTGATGGGTTTACTAAAATATATTCAACAGTTATTGAGCCAAGATTATAAAATCCATTTATATCTGGTATTAGGCCTTCTTCTGGAATAGTAAAATTGAGTTGGATAAATTGAACTAGTGGCTCATCTTCACTCGCCTCAAATAATTTTCCTGCATCTACTTGCTCGCCATCAAGAACACTCATACCAGCAGGCAATCCAGTAACTATCATTGCTTGAGGAAACCAACCTTCAAACGGAATATCAACGGTGATTTCAAGTTTTATAGCACTTGTTCCTAAGGGAGCTAAATCTGGGCTATCGGCATAGATAATATCATTACCAGCAGTGCCATTTATTGTTTCATCTGCATTCATTGGCGCAAAAGAAGGATCTTCGTCTGCTGGAGGCAGATGAGTTGCACCCTTAATTAAAGTAGTGCCATCTGACAATAATTCTTGTGTTTGTTCAGTTATACCAAACACTCTGAGGGTAATTTCAGAATCTGGTAACAAATCAAGTCCGGGTGCTACAGGTGCTGCAGCTGCGGATGCTTGTTCATTAAATTTCCCGCTTAACTCATCAGCACTTACTTGTTCATCAACAGTTACATCTTCTGCAAAACTATCGCCTTTCTTTTTATCAATTAAATCTTCAGGCGATGTATTTTGGCTTTGTGCCTGTTGTGCTTGGCTGGTTTCTGTTGAATCAGTTTCTTCTTCAGAAACTTGCTTAAATTCCCCATCACCACCATCTTTATCTTGATTTTCCATTAGGGTTGAAAAGGTTTTTGCATCAACAATATCATCGGCTACAAACTCACCAACTTTGGCGATAAGTTCTTGCCCAGTATATAATATATCACCAAAATCTACTGGAGGCGCCATATCAGACAAAGAAAGCAGTCCATATTCGAGTAGTATTATTCTCGCACCATCTGGGAATTCAATGATTAAATCAACGTCCGATAAGCCAATGCGAACATCATCGAGAGAAAAAGCAAATTTTAATTTTTGCTTGTCGGCGACATTAATTATTAATGTCTGATCAGCTTCAGGCTTTTCAATAAGATTGCCACTAGCTGAAATATTGCCTGACTCAACTGGTGTGACCAGTAATTGCTTAGAATTTTCACTTTCCAAAGCTTCACTATCTAGTGGTAATTTATCATTATTCTGATCTTCTGCCATCAGTACTCACCAAAAAATCTAAAATCTGATTTTTTGCTTTCACTCTTACTATGTTACCACTAGGTAGATATTAAACAAAATAAGCTCGCCCAATAAATCTACCCTACGAGTCCAGTATAATAAGGAATAATGGTTAATTAGTTTTGAAATTACTCAATTTAGTAAAATAAACTATTTGTTATTATTTAGGTGCCTGATACATTTATGTACGTAATTTGCCTAAACTAAGCCTATATTGGAAATAAGGGGAAAATTTATTTTCGCAAAATGAGAAGAAAGATTGTTATTTTAAGTTAGTATTAACCGCAATTGGTGATTGTGTGTCTTAATGAATCATTTAGGGCATTAAGTCTTTGGCTAAAAACAATTTTTCTGTTTGTAAAAAATTTTTAACTTATAGTTTTGCACTAGGCGCACTATTTGCGCTTTCTAGTTGCTCAACAAAAAACGCGTTTAACAGTAATTTTAGTAATGAGTTAATTACCCCCTCAGAGCTTAATTCTAACAGCATAGGCTTAAGCAAAACAAACACCAATATAGTAAAGCAAAGTGTAGTAAATAGCACTCAATCCGCAAATACCTCTGTGATGAGTTTGCGTAATGTGGCTCTAGTTGCTTTGGCTGACAATCCAAATATTAATATCGCTCGCTGGCAGGCAAAAGGAGCTGAGGCAAATGTTAGTATTGCCAATGTAAAATGGCAGCCAAAAATCGAATATTCAATAGCTAACGGAGCTGAAATAACTTATGATAGCAAGACTGATACAGGTGAAACTCATTTGCGCCGGGAAGCCTCAATAACTTTGTCTCAACTGATATTTGATTTTGGTAAAACTAATGCTGATGTTGATTGGGCGGCTTCTTTACAGACTTCGGCCGAATTGCGCCTAGCATATAAAATATCATCTATAATTTATGAAGTTACTGAAATTTACCTGATGGTATTAGAGCATGACTTGTTAATCGCCAATGCTCGACAAAATGAAAGAGCGCATAAAGAAACATATCGCCTTGTTAGTATTTCTGAGCAGGGAGGCAATGCAACAAAGGCAGATGTGCAAAAAGCCTTCACTCGTTTGGAGGGCGCACGCACCCAAGTAATAGAACTTATTTCAGCACGTCAAAGAACAGCTAGTGAGTTTCGTCGTGTCATCGGCTTCAAGCCGGGTAGGCTAAAAGCCCCAAGGATTACTAAAAATTCTAGTGCAACATTATCTATAGCTAATATTGACACTTATATTAAGAGAAATTCTTTTATGCAGTCATTGCTGCAAGATGGCGTTGCCCTAAAGCATCAACAAGCATCGCTTGAACGTGGCTATTTGCCGCAATTAACATTGGAGGGCAGAGCTGGCGCCAAAGAAAATGTTACAGCCGTTAGCCCAATGGCAGCTGATGCTCGACTAATGGTTGCCTTAAGGGGATCATTATATGATGGGGGTGATAAATATGCCAAACTGATGTTAATAAAAGCACAAATTGGAGAAAAAGAAGCCCGCTATAGAAAGGCACAATTAGACCTTGAAAATGAAGTTGCTGAAATTATTCGTATTATTAAAACTGCAAAAAGCAAGGCGGCTTCAATAAATAAACGCATTAAAGCCAGTGAAGATGTTGTTAGATTATACACAGAACAATTTAAGGCTGGCTCTCGCTCAATTTTTGAACTGCTTGACGCACAACAAGAACTTTCAGTTGCAAAAGCTGAGAGAATTTCCAATCACTATGATGTGCTAAGACAACGATATTCTGCACAAAAATATATTGGTAATCTTGTGCCAAATGTTCTTGGTAAAGATGTGCACAATTAACTAAAAATGATGGCCATCACGCCCAGCAATATATTCTAATTCTTGTTTAGTGGATTTACGCCCTAAAGCCTCATTGCGTTTTGGAAAACGTCCAAATTGTTTAATTATATCTTGATGAGTAATTTCAAATTCAAGCGTACCCTTATTTCCTAAATCCTTATAAAGACGCACCGCCTCTTCATGTATGGCTAAAGATTCTGAATGCATATAGGGCATGTAGGCGAACATTCTTTGTTGCCCATCAAGTTGTTTATCTTCACCCAATGCCACCAATTCTTGCGCTAACACCAACGCCATATTATCGCTGGCAAATGCTTTAGGACTATCACGAAAAAACTGCCTGCTAAATTGATCAAGAATTAATATTTCAGCTAAACGACCCTGCGGCGTTTTGCGCCAATTATGCGCTTCTCCTGCTGCAACTTTTGCATGTAAATCAAAATATTTATCGTGTAGTATTTTGTCAAATTCATCACTTGATGCAAACCAGTTTTCTTGATCTATTTCTTCAAACCAAAAATCAATTATTTCTTTTGCCTCTATCATATTTTTTTCTCTTTTGAATGTGGTTTCATATCGTTAAGGGCTTGCGGCTTTTGTCCACCTGTCGCCCAATCTAATAGTTCAACACTATGAACGATTGGCACTTTGCTTTCTGATCCAATTTGCATCATGCAACCAATATTTCCTGTTGCGATAATTTGTGGCTTAGTTGCCTCAAGATATTTGACTTTACGCTTTTTAAGTTGTTCTGAAATTTCTGGTTGCATTAAATTATATGTTCCAGCTGAGCCACAACAAAGATGTGCTTCACTTGGCTCAACTACCTCAAAACCCACTTTTTGCATTAAAGTCTTTGGCAGAGTTTTAATTTGTTGACCATGCTGAAGTGAGCAAGCCGAGTGATAGGCAACTTTTAGATTTTTAGTATCAATGTTTGGCTTAATATCCAAATCGGCAATTACTTCAGAAATATCTTTAGAAATATCTGCCACACGCTTGGCTTTATCTGCCAAACTATGATCTTTAAACATATGACCATAATCTTTAAGCGTTGTGCCGCAACCTGATGCGTTAATGACAATAGCGTCTAAGCCCTCGCCATCCATTTCCTTAACCCAAGCCTCAATATTTTTGGCAGCCGATTTATGGCTTTCATCAGCTTTACCCATATGATGAGTAAGCGCACCACAACAGCCAGCGCCCTTAGCAATTACCACTTCACAACCATGCCGAGTTAAAACATTTATCGTTGCATCATTTATATCGGTATTAAGAACCTTTTGCGCACAGCCGTTCATTAAAGCAACACGCATTTTCCTTATGCCTTGCGCCTTAAATATTTGCGGCCTGTCATTTGGCGAGCTTTTAGCGATTTTTTTGGGGGCAAAATCAACCATTGAGCGAAGTTTTTTAGGTAATAGGAACTTAAATGGCTTGGCTAATTTTGCGCCATAAAGCGAGAGCCTAAAGCGCCATGGATAGGGCAATATTCTAGCCAATAACCAGCGAATTGCTCTATCATCAAATTTACGCTTATAGCGTTTTTCAACATATTCACGAGCATTATCTATTAGGTGCATATAATGCACACCAGATGGACAAGTGGTCATGCAGGCAAGGCAAGAAAGACAGCGATCAATATGTTTAACCGCTCTCTCATCTGGCACTCTTTCATTTTCCAACATGTCTTTTATAAGATAAATTCGCCCACGAGGACTATCTAATTCATCGCCCATTATTTGATAGGTTGGGCAAGTCGCCATGCACATGCCGCAATGCACACAGGCTCGTAAAATTTCATTGGCTCTTTTTAGTGAGCTTTGTTTTAATTGCTCGGGAGTAAAAAATGTTTGCATTATTAACCCCTCATTCTTTGCATTAATGAAGGATTTAAGATACCAGCGGGATCAAATTTTTGCTTAATACAGCTAGATAGTTTTGCTACCCCTACCGCTTGTGGTTGAAAGCAATCAGCTTTATCTCTTATAACATCACTGGCACGAATAAGCGTTGCATGTCCGCCAGTTTCCCTAACAATATGACGCACTGCGTCTTGATGCGCATTATCCTCATTTGGCATTTGCGCCCAAATTAGCCCACCGCCCCAATCAAACATTAATTTAGCGCCAGTTTTATCTTTAAGTTGCGCTTCAATTATCGGCGCATCGCTTGGTTTAACTGAAATTTTCCAAACAGGGTTTTTTGTGCCTGCAAATATTTCAACATCACGAATTGTGCGCCATAATTTATCATGTTTTACCCCTGCAATAGTTTCGCAATCATAGGCTCTAGCAATAGTTTCTTGTAATTTTTTAAGGCGATAGCTAACTTGGCTATCAAAGCCCTCAATGCGCAACAAGGTGCGAGCCTGATTTTTATCTTTTGACAAATGTGCAGCACCACTTATCTCAAAGGGTGAGCCAAGTGCTTTTGCCATTAGGCTAACGGCTTCGCTAGTTTGTAAGCCTGCGATTTCTAATGTTGCTTGGCGTTCTGGCACTGGTTGGCTCTTAAATGCTACTTCGCTAATTGCACCAAGCGTTCCAAACGATCCTGCCATCAGCTTTACTAAATCAAGCCCAGTAACGTTTTTCATTACCCGACCGCCATTTTTAATTATCTCGCCCGTACCACTAACAAAACGCACGCCAATTAATGCATCTCGACAGCTGCCCGATTGAATACGGCGAGGCCCTGAAAAATTACCAGCAACAATAGCGCCAATGCTTGGATCACCAGTACTTGAATAGATTTTACGATGATCAATAGGCTCAAAAGCTAATCTTTGCCCTTCAGCTTTTAGAATTTTTTCTACATCCTTATATTTTGTGCCAGCTTTAACCACCAAGGTTAAAGCACCCGGCTCATATAGAGAAATACCGCTTAGTTTTTTAAGCGAGAGAATATTGTTAGATTTTACAATATTGCCCAAACCTTGTCGTGTGCCACCACCCTCTATTCTTAGGCTAGTTTTATCCGCATTGGCTTTTTGAATTATTTCGCTAAGTTGTTTCTCATCATTTGGGATTAGGGTATCGCTCATGAGCTTGTCCCCAATTTAGATTGCCCCAATTTTGCACGTCGTTTTTCGCTTAATTCAAGCGGAAAGACTTTTGCAGGATTTAAGAGCCAATCAGGATCAAAACAATCCTTAACACTCATTTGGATTTCCATATCAACATTTGAATATTGCGAACCCATTAGATCACGCTTTTCAATGCCCACCCCATGTTCACCAGTTAAGCAACCACCAGCCTCAACACAGGCGGTTAAAATATCAGCTCCTAATTGCTCAGCGATTGCCAATTCTTTTTTATCATTAGCATTATAGAGAATTAGTGGGTGCATATTGCCATCGCCTGCATGAAACACATTGGCAACTTGCAGGCCAGAAGCCTTTGAAAGATCGCCAATTTTTTTAAGCACATTAGCAAGTTGGCTAACGGGAACAGTGCCATCTAAACAAATATAATCGGCAATGCGCCCCACTGCGCCAAAGGCAGATTTTCGCCCTTTCCAAATAAGAGCAGATTCTTCATCCGAAGTGCTTTGTCTTAGAGCTGAGGGCTGTAATTTTTTAGCAATATCTGTAATTTTTTCTAATTGCTCATCTATTTCAGCACTCGAGCCCTCAACCTCAACAATTATTAAAGCCTCAACATCGGGATAACCAGCGCCAGAAAACTTATCTGTCGCCCTAATAGTAAGCCTATCCATATATTCTATTGCAACGGGCAAAATGCCTGCCTTGATAATATCAGCAACAAATGTTCCAGCAGTTTCAGGACTATCATAGCCAATTAAAACTGGTCTTGCGCCCTCTGGTTTTGGCAATATTTTTAATGTTGCTTCGGTAACAATGCCTAATTGCCCCTCTGATCCGCAAACAATCCCCAGCAAATCATAATTACTAGCATCAAGATGCGCACCGCCAATTTCAACGATTTCACCGTCCGCCAACACCATTTTTACGCCCATTAAATTATTGGTAGTAACGCCATATTTTAGACAATGCGCTCCACCTGAATTCATAGCGATATTGCCAGCAATAGCACAAGCTAATTGGCTTGAAGGATCGGGCGCATAAAAGAAATTATCCTTTTCAACCGCAGCACTAACCGCCAAATTGGTAATGCCTGATTGAACTTTTATGAAGCGATTTTTTATATTGATTTCTAAAATATCGTTCAATCGTGCAGTGCCCAAAATAATACTATCAGCAGTAGGTAAAGCACCGCCAGCAAGCGAAGTACCAGAACCACGAGGCACAACAGGCACGCCTAATTCAAAGCAAATTTTCATAATGGTTGCGACTTCTTGTGTGGTTCGTGGCAAGGCAACCGCTAATGGAGAACATTGATAAGCGACAAGCGCATCACAAGCATAGGCGAGAGTTTCAGAGCTATCTGAAATTATCGTATCTTTTGGTAGGGATTGAGTAAGCCTATTTATAATTTCTTGAGCATTATCAAGAATTGCACTATTAGGCACTGGCATTTTAATTGATGTCATAATCTTCTCCTTATACCTATTTTGAACTTTTCTTAATTAAAGGTCTAGGTTAGATTTGAGAATTCACTTAAAATTTTTACTTCTACAATTCCACCTCTGTTCCAAGATTTTTCTGTTTAGCTAATTTTGCAGCAACAGATGCCACTGCAAGATCTTGCAAACCAACGCCTGTGCCATCAAAAATTGTTATTTCGCTTTCAGTTGCTCGCCCTTGATGAGCGCCATTTATAACATCACCTATTGGGGTAATATCTTTTTTTGTAATTAGGTTTTGAGCGATTGCATGTTGCGTTTCACCAATAGTGATTGATTGCGCTATTTCATCGGTAAACATTGTGGCGGTTTGCACCAATTCAGGATCAAGCTCTTGCTTGCCTTTAGTATCAGTGCCCATTGCCGCAATGTGCGTTCCGGGTTTTATCCAGTTTTTCATTAACAGCGCTTCGTGCGCTGAGGTGATAGTAATAATCACATCGGCAGTTGCGCCAAGTTGCTCACGCTCCATAGCAACAAAATCTAGTCCACATTCATTTGCTACTTTTCCCAAAGCTGGCAACATATCGGGGTGGAAATTCCATGCGACAACTTTTTCAAAATCTCTTTGCTCAATCGCTGCACGAAGTTGAAAAGCGGATTGATGACCTGCACCAACCATGCCAAGCACTTTAGCGTCTTTTCTTGCTAAATGCGCAATGGACACCGAGCTTGATGCAGCGGTTCTTATGGCTGTTAAATAATTACCGCCAACTAATGCGTCTAATTGACCTGTGTCAGGGTTAAACAGGAAAATTGTTGATTGATGATTAGTTAGACCTTGCTTGAGATTATTTGGCCAATATCCACCAGATTTCAGACCAAGCGTTAGCCCTGCTTTATCAAAGCCCGACTTAAAGCCATAAAGCGCATCTTGATAACCGATAGCTTCACGAATTACTGGAAAATTATAAGCATCACCCTTTGCCATAGCGCCAAAAACTGCCTCAACAGAATTAAAGGCACTTTGGCGATCGATAACTTTTTTACAGACTTCTTCAGTTACAATAAGCATGAATTATTCTCCTAAAATGCCAAGCCACGAGCGGTAACAGGAATAAGGCTTTCAACCTTGCCATTACGCACCCCGACATAAAAATCATGGATATTACAAGTTGGATCGCAATGCCCCGGAACTAATTTTAGCTTCTCATTAATTGCCAATACATTATCTGGGTCTGAAATTACCCCATGCTCGTCTGAACATTTAATATAGCTAACATCGGTCCGACCAAAAATAGTTGGCTGACCACTATCAACCGATTGCACCTTTAGACCAGCGTCACATATT
>Ga0256834_1001427_pt1 | contig 16248 bp, 17 predicted proteins | sample 4281140metaG_FD_190536 | JGI IMG/M metagenome (GOLD analysis project Ga0256834, IMG submission 190536) | Hydrothermal vent microbial communities from East Pacific Rise, Pacific Ocean - 4281-140 | ecosystem: Environmental > Aquatic > Marine > Hydrothermal vents | place: Pacific Ocean: East...
CGCCTTCACTGGAGGGAAAATACAATACCACAAGTTACACAAAAACGAACTTTTGGGACTATGTTCTCGATCTTTTCGGCATCGAACCGGCAGTGGACGTGGGATTAAAAGGCTACGAGGTTCAAAGCTACGAACCAAAGGAGATGGAGTTCAACCCCGCCTACAACTGGTTTGCCGCGGAAGGAATTCCCACCGTTCCCTATAACGACGACAACACTACAAACCATTATCCGCTGGTAAAAGTTGTGGCAAAAGACTCCAACGGCAACGTTTTGGCCGAAACCACCACCGTCTTGCCCGTCAGTGACGAAATGGACTGCAAAAAGTGCCACGCTTCAGACTCGGGCTATCTCGACGCCAGACCGACCGATGGATGGGTATATATGAGCGATCCAAAACAGGATTACAAATATAATATTCTAAAACTGCATGACGAGAAGTTTCCCGACGCCGTTTCGAACAACTACGATACCCTTTTGGCGAAGGGTTACGACTATAATACCACCGGTTTGGTTGCCACAGCCCAAAACGGCAAATCAATACTGTGCGCCTCCTGCCACGGCAGTAACGCCCTACCGGGAAGCGGCATAGAGGGAATCTCGCCGCTAACCAGAGCGATGCACTCAAAACACGCCGATGTCAAAGATCCCTATGACACGAATCTGACATTAAACGACTCAACCAATAGAAACGCCTGCTATTCCTGTCATCCCGGCGCTCAGACCCAATGCCTAAGAGGCGCTATGGGCAAAGCGAAAGACTCAAACGGTCTCTCGCTGATCCAGTGCCAAGACTGTCACGGCTCTATGAGCGCGGTAGGCAGTCCTACAAGAGAAGGCTGGTTCGACGAGCCAAACTGCCAAAGCTGTCACCAAAACGGACAGAGATATACGAGCGCGGTTACGGACTATCAAAGCGGCACACTCAAAGAGGCTCTCGATACCAGATTCGCAACTTCGCCTGACACTCCGCTGCCCGGCAAAAGACTATATAGATTCAGCAAAGGGCACGGCGGATTACAGTGTTCGGCATGCCACGGCTCTACGCACGCGATCTATCCATCCATAAGAGCCGAAGACAACATCCAGAGCATCTCGTTGCAAGGATACGCGGGAACGGTATCGGATTGTTCGGTATGCCATACTAGCGTTCCGTTAACGGCGGACAAAGGACCGCACGGTATACATACGATAGGTCAAAACTGGGTCCAGGAGCACGAAGACGCGGCCAAGAACAACCTTCAAAGCTGTAGCGCCTGTCATGGCGGCGACTATAGAGGCAGCGATCTATCCAAGACCTTTACGGTGCGAACCTTCTACATAGAAGATGGCGAGACAAAAACCTTTCCGGCAGGGCACAAAGTCAGCTGTTACGACTGCCATAACGGTCCCTACGGAGACGAGTACGAAGAGGATGATGAAGATTGATGCGGCGGTGGACCTCGGTCCGCCTCTGCTCATTGTTACTTTTTTGGGATTTTGAAATTAGTGCGGATCAAAAAGAGGGTTTAACCCTCTTTTTGAAAGTGGTTAGTTAAATTCTCTTCTGGGTCTGTTTTCTCTCGGTCTTGCTTCGTTGACTCTGAGAGTTCTTCCTTCGAATTCTTTGCCGTCTAGAGCGTCTATAGCCTTCAAGGCTCCTTCGTCTTCCATTTCAACAAAACCGAAACCTCTGGGTCTGCCGGTCTCTCTGTCGGTAATCAGTTTAACAGAAGTTACCTCTCCGTATTGTGAGAAAAGATCTCTCACATCCTCTTCGCCCGATCTGTAAGGCAGATTGCCTACATAGATTTGCTTCATCGCGTTGTCCCTTTGAAATAAAATGCGCTTCAAGAGATTTAGACGGGAAATCCAAATTTCAAGAAGTAGCACATTATACCACTTTTTGAAGGATTGTCCAAATCGGGATCTATCTCTTTTTTTTCTTTCTCTTTTTTGGCTTCTCTTTTATCTCTTCGAGCATAGGCAAAAAGGTCTCTATCAGTTTTCGAGCCTCGATATGGACCCCTTGAGAGAGCTTTGCGTTCTCCTTCAGGGACTCTTTGATCTCTTGATGCAGCTGCTCTATCTTTTGATCTTTTCTCTCTATGATTTTGCCGAGTTCCTCTATTTGCCGCTCTTTTTTCTCCAGCTCCTGAATAAAAAAGTCAAAAAAGAGCTCATAATCTTCCCGCTCCATTTTGCTTTTGCTCTGTTCCTCTATCAATACGTATATATGGCCGTTCTCTTTGACCGAGTCGAGAGTGCCTCGACTGATCCTCTTTCTGACGGCCTGTTCGGAAATCCCCAATATTTTGGCGGCCTCTTTGATGGAAATTTTGCGCATCCTCGCTTCCCGAAAGTTTTGTTTAACCCTATCTTATAATATTGCCGCCGAAAATTTCCTTAAAAACAGCCCATTCATCAATAGGAGACGGTAATTCTGACTCTTATACGCTCCAGAGGCCGCGGACTGTATTTGACAATCTCTCTGCCTTGATAGTAGGCTACGTTTTTATACCCTCTCGTAACCTGTTCTCGATGCTCTTCGTACCTGGTTCTACATCTTTTTACGATCTTGTAGCCTCCATTGGAATGGGCTTCTCTTGAGGAGAGATTCTTTCCCACCAGCGTACCTATAATGGCTCCTCCTACCGTAGCGGCCGTTTTTCCGCCCCCTTCTCCGATCTGATGCCCCAAAATACCGCCGGCAACGCCCCCTATTAGAGCTCCTAAATTATCGGAAGGGCCCTCTTGGTAGGTTACGGGCACCTCCTCGTCCCAGCACTCCTGATAAGGTATCCTTTTGGTAACCGTTCTGTAGACCGGCTCGCTTCTTGCCACCTCTATATATTCGGTATAGCTGAAGGTAGCAGAACGCAATCCGCTAACCGCGACAATACCGAAAAGCGTCAAACCGAAAATCAGCTTTTTCATCTACCACCTCCTTTTTTTTAGATGGTAGATAAAAATCGGGGAGAAATCGTGGATCAGGTTTTGAATCTCTCGAGTATCGAATCGAGATTTTCGGCGCTCTTTGAGAGTTTTACTATCATATCCTTCATCTGCTGAACGTTGTCGATGTTCTCCCGCGAAAACTCCTCGATTTTGGATATCTCTTTTAAAATATCCTCCACTTCCGAGGCCAGCATCTGGGATATTTTCGAGGAACCTTCGCTGGCTATGCGCATCTCCTCCATCAATTCGGCGCTTTTTTCGACACTCTCTTTGCCGTGGGTGGCCAGCTCTTTCAAGGATGTAAGCTCTTTTGAGTTTTCGGCCATGATTTTGGCGCTGATCACTATCTCGTCGACTATCTCGTTTATCGTTTCGTTGATATCCTCCAAAGAGGCCCTCGATTGCTCGGCCAGTCGTCTTACCTCTTCGGCCACTACCGCGAAACCTTTGCCGTGCTCTCCGCTTCTGGCGGCCTCAATGGCGGCGTTTAGAGCCAAAAGATTGGTTCTGTCTGCTATCTCGGCTATAACGTTTAAAACCTCTTTTACGGAATCGGCCCTTTGAGAGAGCTTTTGAAGTCTCATAGAGAGCTCAACCCCCTCTTTTGACTGGGTTTCGATCATCTCAAAAAGCTTCTCCAGCTCTTCCTCCACGCTTTTTATCCTCTCTCGCGCGTTTTCAACGCTTTTTTTGGATCTTTCTATAGCTCCGAGACTCTCTCTGAGGGACACGTGAACTTTCTCACCTTTTGAGACGCCCCGTTGGATTTTGGCTATACCTTCATTGAGTTTCGATACGATCTCCTCCGATTTCCCCTCCAGCATTTTAGCGATCTCGAGATTGCTGGAACCGGCCTCTTTAGCCTTTTCCACCACCTCTTTGATCTTTTCGATAAAGGCGTCTATCCATCTACCGGCCTCGCCAATTTCGTCCTTTTTGACGAAATTTAGCCTTTTAGTCAGATCGCCCTCGCCCTGAGCCAGATCGGCGGCCCTGTTTTTTAGAACCCTCAGAGGTTTGAAAACGTTTTTATTGAAAAAGTGCAAAAACAGAAAAACAAGCACCACGATGCTCAAGAGTATACCGCTGACGAGATAGAGCCTCAAAGAGGATATTTTCGACTCTATCTCCTTTGTGGAGATATCGACTCTCATCACGCCGAGCACTTCGCCTTCTTTTGCGTTCACGTGACATCCCAGACACTCTTTCGTGGCCTCTATAGGGCGCAAGAGCCTGAGTCTGTCGCCGTTTTCTATATATCTGGACTCTTTCGTGGCGAATGTCCTTTTGATTTCGGCTCCGTAGGAATCGAAATTTTCGTTTAGATTAAAAAGTTCTATGACCTTTTTAGATTTGGCGATTTCCAGATCCTCTATTCCTTTTATCTTCTTGACGGCCGCCACCGCCTTGTCCACCTCCTGGCTGCTACCGAAGTTCATACTGGTTCTGATGGAGAGAAATATGGAGTCGCTCAGAGTGGAGATATTCTCTCTCATTCCGGTTTTGACAATATGATTAAAACTGCTAAAAAGATATATAAACAGCAGCGTAAAAATAAGTAGCAACGAAGAAAGAAGCATAAAAATGAATTTCGATCTGATCGTTTTTGGCATACCCGTCTCCGATTTTTAGGGATTATCAGATTATATTGAGTTTTTATTAAAAAAAATTTATATTCCGGCGTTCATGCTGAATATCGGCAACAGCATCGCCGTAACAACAAAACCCACCAATGCTCCGACTATCAATATCATCACCGGTTCCAGCATTGATAGAAATAGCTCTATTTTGGCTTCGTTTTTCTCTTTGTAATATTTAGATAGATTCTCGAATATCTTCGTTATTTCGCTGGTCTCTTCGGCCAGAGCCACGGACTGCACGAAGGATCTGTCGTAATCGAACCCCAAAGAGGCCAGAGCGGCAGAGAGGCGCTTGCCTTCCACTATATCCGAAGAGGCGCGTTTGAAATAGCTTTTTAGAACCTCGTTCTGTAACGATTCAGAAGCCAGTTTCGAGGCGTGGACGAAATTCACCCCGGAGTTTGAGAGAACGTACATCAAATAGGAAAATCTGCCTAGATCCGAAGCCATAGCCATATCTCCCACAAACGGCATGTACAGTATCGCTTTGTCCTTAGCGTATCTAAATATCTTCGAACGTCTGTTCAAAAAGATAAAAAGCATAATTGCCGCAACCAGAGAAAACCCCAAAAACGGCCAGTTTTCCCTGAAAAAATCGCCGGTTTCGATCACAAAAACGGTAACCGGCGGCAGCTGCTGGTTCATCTGATCGAAGATTCGAGAGATTTTCGGAATTACGAAGCTTAGCATAAACGAAATCAACAAAAGGGATACGACCAAAATAAAGGCCGGATATATCAGAGCTCTTTTACTCTTTTCCTCTATACTCCTCATACCAGCAACGAAATCGCCCATTTCGGATACAACCCGATCCAACGCTCCGCTCTCTTCGGCTATTTTGACCGCCTCCTTGTAAAAAGGGGGGATTTTGTAGATATTTTGCGCTTCAAGAGCCTGATGGAAACTCTTTCCCTCGTCTACGCCCCTTTGCAACATAAATACAAACTCGTAAGCCCTTCTTTGCTCAAATCTATTCTTCGCAAGATGCAGAGCTTTTGAGAGGGGAATGCCAGATTTTAGATAGACCGCCAGGGTTTTTGAAAACTCTATTAGAATCTCTTTTGGGATCTCCCGTTTAAAAGAGAGGGTAAACCCGGTTTTGACGGCGTTTATCTTTTCGTATACAATCCCCTCTCCGAGTAGCCTAGATTTGGCCTCCTCCAAAGTAGCGGCCTCTATCGTTCCTTTGACTCTCTCTCCTTTTTTGGAGTAGCCTCTGTATCTATATCTCATCTCTCATCTCTTCGGCAAGACCCGCTCTGATCGCTTCAGATAAGGACGTCTCGCCATTTTCAACCTTTTGAATCAGATATTCGGGCAGACTTTTGTATCCCTTTTGTCTCATATACTCCCTCAGTTCTCCCTCCTGAGCTCCCTCTTTGATCAGCTCCTTGCTGCCCTCGTCCAACAAAAAGAGCTCTCCTACGGCGCTTCTGCCTATATATCCCGTAAAATTGCATTTTGCGCATCCGTTAGCGGTATAGACGATCTGCTTGGGCTCTATTCCGAACCTTAGCTTCAGATCATCCTCGTCTATCTTTTTACATTCGGGACAGAGGTTTCTAACCAGTCTTTGCGAGAGCACACCCAGCAAAGACGAGACTATCAAAAACTGCTCTATTCCCATGTCCATAAGCCTGGTAATAGCCGAGGCGGCGTTGTTGGTATGCAAAGTAGATAGCAGCAGATGGCCCGTCAAAGCCGCCTGTACGGCGATCTGAGCTGTCTCTTTGTCTCTGATCTCTCCCACCAAAATAACGTCGGGATCCTGCCTCAAAATAGATCTGAGCCCCGAAGCGAACGTTAATCCAACCTTGGGATTGACCTGGATCTGATTTATCTTTTCGCTTTTGTACTCCACCGGATCCTCTATGGTTATGATATTCTTTTCCGGAGTGGCAATTTTTTGTAAAAAGGCGTGAAGAGTCGTTGATTTTCCGCTGCCGGTAGGACCCGTAACCAAAATCATTCCGTAAGGTCTAAAGAGAAGCTTGGAAAATTTTCGGTTTATCTCGGGAGCGAAGCCCAGCTCTTTCAATGAGGGTATATCCTCAGACTCCATCAATATTCTCATAACCACCCGCTCGCCGTGATAGGTAGGTAAAACGGAAACCCTTATATCCATACTTTTGCCCGCTATTTTTACTCTGGTCCTACCGTCTTGCGGAACTCTCTTTTCGGAAATATCCAGATTCGAAATCACCTTGATTCTGCTGATGACCGAAGAGACCACTCTCTTGTCGAGATCGGAATGTTTCATCAAAACTCCATCTACGCGAAAACGTATCACTCCCCTCTCTTCGTGGGTCTCTATATGGATATCGCTCGCTCCTCTCTTCATGGCGTGATAAAAAAGAGCGTTGACGAATTTTATAACCGGCGCCGACTCCTCGCTGGCCAGAATATCCTCCGAAACCTTTAAAAAATCGGCCAGCTCCATCTCTTCGTCGACCAGCTCCTGCTCGTTTTGCAAATCGGAATCCAAAACCTTCTCGCTTCTAAGCTCCAAAAAACGGTGATAGAGTCTTTCGTAGCTCTTTTTGTCGAGTACCGCGAGAGGAATTTTCAGCCCGAGTCTCGAATAGTAGTTAAAAGCGTCCAAGGTATACTCTTCGCTTATAACCGCGTAGGGAGTAGAGTCCAATACCGTAAAGAGCAAACCGCTCTTTATGGCCAGCTCCGGATCCACCTCCGGCAGTAGTTCAGGATAGGGATCAATATCCTCAAAGCGTGGCAGATTATCTATCGCTCTCATCTTTTTTACCCTCAAGAACCTTCTGAGCGAACTCGCGCTCTAATCTGTCCAGTTTGCCCAACAGAACCCTTAGCCTGTCGAGATCTTCCGATTTTTTGACTATGTAGGGGGTCAGCAAAATAACCAGGGTCGTTTTGTCGCTGGTTTTTTCCTTGTGTCTAAAGAGCATTCCCAAAACCGGAATATCTCCCAGTAGCGGAACTTTGGAAGTGGATATATCCAGATTGTCCTTTACGAGACCGCCTATAATTATGGACTGTCCGTTTTTTACGATTGTCGTCGTCTCCATCTCCCGTTTTGAGGTTATAGGCAGTCCTACCTGGCTTCCGGGCAGAATATCCTCGATTACCGTTTTGATATCTAGCGAAACCTTGTTATCCGAAGAGATCCTAGGCTTTATCTTCAGAGTCAATCCAATATCCTGTCTGGTGTAGACGTTTTTCGTATAGTCCGTAGTTTTCGCCCCCACGGTACCCTGAGTTATAACAGATTCGGTCTGTCCCACGTAGATGGTCGATTCTGTATTGTTAACGCAAAGCAAGGAGGGTTCGGATAGTTTTTTGGCCGCTCCTTTGGTCTCTAGCAAAGAGAGAGTGGCTCCCAGCGCCAATCCCTGGGTTAAGGTCGGTTTTTCTATCCCCAGCTGCGCTATGTCAAACGGTATAGCCGGGCCGCCTAGATCGGCGCTGAAACTGTATAGACCCGAACTGTTGGCCACGCCCCCGAAAAGCCCGTATCTTGCTCCTATTTGAGAAGCTTTTTTGCCGCTAATCTCGACTATTTTGGCTTTGACGTATACCTGCTCTCTGTCCACGTCGAGAGTATCTATCACCTTTTTTAGCTCATCGAACTCCTTCTGGCTGGCCAGTATAATAAGCGTATTGGTCGGTTTGTCCACCGTTATAGATGGTTTGGTCTCCTTTTTTTCATACTTTTTTTTGCCTATTAGATCGTTCAAAACTTTCTGCATCTCCTCACAATCGGAGTTTTTCAGCTTTACTATGTGTATTTTCGGCTTTACCACGTCCTCTTTTCTGTCCAGCTCCAGAGCGTACTCTTTTAGCGATCTCATGGCGCTTTCGTCCGCCACAATTATTACCGCGTTGGTGGCTTCGTTGGCTATTATTTCGATATTTTTCGACTTCATGTCCACCGGATACAAGGTAGAGGCGATTTTTAAAAGCTTTTTGCTAACTACCGAAGCGGAAGCGTACCTCATCGGCAAGAACACCACGCTCTTTTTTACGTTCTTGTCCAGATAGGAGACTATCTTTTTAATAAGTCTCAGATTTTTCGGAAAATCGGTCACTATTACCGTGTTTATGTCCTTTATCAGAGTCGCTTTGCCGTTTTTGCTAAGCAAGGGGGTGATGGAGGGATAGATTTTTGAGGCGTTTACGTACTTTATTCCAATTATATCCGTCTGTATCTGCTCTATATCGCTTCTGCCAAAAAGCGGCGGCGCCTCCCTGACGGCGTCTTTGCTCTTGACGACTACCAGATACCCTTTGGGACTCTGGACGATAGTGTAGCCTTTGTTTTGCAGAACGTTTACCAAAATATCGAAAACCTCGCTCTTTTTTATAGGCTTTACGGAAATAAAGTTTACGTTGCCTCTGATATTGTCGGGCGATAGTATATTTTTCCCGGTGATTTTAGCCACCATCTTTATAAAGTTGTCGATCGTAAGATTTTGAAAATTCAAAACTATCTTTTCCTCGGCGCTCATCAAGGGCAAAGCCCACATCAGAGCGATTAAAACTACTCTTTTAGCGTATCTCATAGTAAAGTTCCTTCTCCTCGTTGTTTCTCAAAATCGACAAAGATATGTAATCTAGACTCTCCAGATTCTCCAAAAGATCCTGAAAAAGAGAGCTATTCTCTACGCTTTTGGAGTTTATAGCCAATATTATATCTCCCTTTTTCAGTCCGAATTTCCCAAGAACCGATCCCTTTTTCAAATATGTGATCTTATATCCAAAACCTAATCTGCTTTTAATCGGAACCATCGCTATATCCCTATAAAGTCTGGCGTAGTCGCTCTTTAGATCGAGCAGCTCCTTTCTGGATACAATCGAGCCCTTATCGGCGCTACCGGCATCGGGCGGAACAGTTCTGTCAGCCTCTTTGATCTGCAGCCTCAAAAGATACTCTTTACCGCCCTTTTCAAACAGAGCCCCCTCCGGCAAAACGCTCTTTAGACGATACCCTCCAAACTCCTCGCCGATCGAAACGAAATGCTCTTTGGAGTTCAGTTCGACAACCACGAATCCGCCGCTTTCGTCTTTAAAGAGAGCCTTTAGTTTAAAATCCTTTATCCTATCTATATCGGTTTTTTCTATTTTTTGAAGCGTACTGTTTTTAGAATCCCCCATGCAAAAGGCCTTTGCCAGCTTGAGCCCTCCCTCCAAAGGCGAAATCTCGATATCGTAGCTATAAAGAGGGTATTTCGGCAAATAGACAAAAAGGGCCGTATTTATCAAAAAAGCGGCCAAAAAGGCCCAGATTGCCATCAAAACGGCTCCGCTGAATCTAAATCTTTTGTCTGAAGAGGTAGTTTCCATCTTTATCCTTTTTCACGCCCCAAAAAAGACTCTTTACAATCGCGGGATTTTTTACGTCCACTATCGCTAAGGACAAAATCCCGCTTTTTAGTTCGTAAACTCCTCTTACGTCGCATACGCCCTCAATTTTCGCCTCCACGGCCACTTTAAAGGGGTCGGCCACCGAATAGATCAATCTAAGCTCGCCTATTTCGACTCTCTGAGGCAGTTTTAGATCGACTTTTTCAAACTCCAGGCTGTTGTAAAATAGAAAAACTTTGGCCGATCCGGCGCCTATATCCGCCAGCTCGCTTCCATCGCTCTTTAGGTAGCCCTTTTTTGCATCTAGCCCCAAAAAAGACTCTTTTAGCTCTTTGAAACCCAACAAAAAACCGTGTTCGCGCAATACTCTTTGGGCCTCGTAAAAGATCTGCTCTTTGGGCAAAGTAATCAGGAAAAAAAGATAAAAAAGAGCCGTAAACCACATAGCCCTTACCATTTTTTCAGCTCCAAAACCAATTTGCACCCTTTGGAGTTTTTCTCGATTTTCAGCTCCTTAAAAGGCAGATCGCTCTCATACACCATATTTACCGCTCTATCCAGCAGCGTCGCGTTAGAGGAGGATAGAGATATCAAAACTCTATCTTCGCCGTCTATGACGTCGATCTTTTTTGAAATCCTTTTTAGCTTTGAAATCAGTCGATCGACTCTTTGAGCGTTTTCGACCCTATCTTTCCAATAGAGTATCCAAACGGCCTCGCGCTTTATTTTTGAGACTCTTTCGGCTTCGGAAACTATCTGCCGCTCCAGCCGGTAATTCTCACTCAGCAAGTAAAGCGCCACTGCCGCCAACACCGAAACAAAAACGGCTATTATCTTCTTACTCATAACCAAACCCTATTTCGGCCATTTTCCCGGAGAGTTTATGCTCTACTTTAAAAGATCTCCTTTTCAAAAAGCCCTCTATCTTTTTCAGATCCGAAATATCGGCCTTAATCACCGCTCTATCGGAACCGACTCTAATACCAAAAAGCCTCACGTTCCCCTTTGCCAGATCGGATAGCGCTTTTAAGATTGTCTTTTGTCTTTTTAGGGCGCTTACCTTTTTATCCACCCTTTTTTTGACGCTCTTTAGCGCCATATACGCAGAAGGCAGGGAGTTTTGCTCGAGATAGCTCTTTAGATCGAGTTCCATCGTCTCTAATGCGGTTCTCAAAGAGTATGTCCTAGTCCCAAGAGCCGTATCCAAAAGCAGAAAAAAGATCGCGGCGGCAAAGAGGTGCTCCTTTTTTAAAGGCCCCTTTTCCCTTTTTAATCTCACGAAATCTTTGAGGGTTCTCTCTTTTAAAAGTTCCCGCAAATCGGCTCCGCCACCCTCGCAGCCACGAGGAAATTTGGTCCAGATGCCGTCAATATTGGCCAAAGAGAAAAAATCGTCGATTTTTACGCAATCGGAAACTCCCTCCAAAAACGACTGCGCAAATCCCACTCTGTCCAGTTTGTTAAAATCGAGTCCGCAATTTTCAATGGCCTGACGTATCTCATCGCGGGAATAAGCTACGGCCGCAAAGCCCTCTGGAGTTTTTAAAATTTTGTATTCGTAATCTCCTCGCCCCAAAGATCCCTCAAACAGCGCCGGAGCCACCCTTTTTGCGGCCATCGCGCTCTTTAGGGGGACTTCGATCTTTTTGATCCAGTAAAGATCAGGCGAGAGCACAACGTCGTAATTCCCGTTAATTTCCGGACAATCGCCCTTTTTTTGCAGAAAAACTATCTTTTTATCTCTATCTCTCAATGGCCACTATCCTCTTTTTTTTGAGCTCCATCCTCAAAGATAGCCTACTCTGTCTCTCGGCCAGATCGTAAAAAATATCCGCACCGCACAGATAGAGCTCGTTTTTTGAATATCTCTTGATATTTAGAGCGCTCATGATTTTGCGCGCCGCACCCTTTCGTACCTCATCGCATACGAAATTTCCGATCTGATCGGAAAGTCCCAAAAAATAGGCGTTTAGAGGTTTCAATCTCTCGCAGTCTATCATATACTCTTCGCTCCCGAAATAGATCAGCTCTCTCCAGGGAACCGAATAGATCGCAGCATCATCCGTTGATTTGAAATAGTAATCCACTATCTTGTCGAACCTCCTAAAACCACTAAGCCTACCGTTAACGAAGTTTCGCTCGTAAAGGGCTATTTCGGTAGAAAAGCTGCGCTCTTGGGTATCTTCGTCGATCGAGTCCAAAAGCAGTTCCGTAAAAAATCTGATATCCTTGATTTCGAAGAACTCCCCGATTTTGTCGAGATATCTAATGAGATAACCCCTTTTGTCCTCTTCGATAATCATGTTTAGGTTGATCTTGTCGCTCAGCGGATATATCTCGAACCCGAACAGAAAATCGCCGTTTTTACTGGCTATCAGCGGTGTGGTTACGAAAAGATTGTCCAGATCCTCGCTGCCGTTTATATCTTGAACGGCGGAGGAAAACTCTTTTTCAAACCTGGATAAAATTACGGAATTTTCGGAAATCTCGCCAAAAACGCCGCTTTGGGAGAGGATCTTTTCGCTCTCCGTAAAAAGAGATAAAAGGACCGCGGAAATCCCGGCCAAAAATATCAAAACGCTCAAAAGTGCAACAGATTTTTTCATAACCGTTAAAGTTTGATTCCAGTAAAATTTCCTATATATTAACAAAATTTATCCAAAAAAGGTATAAGCCATGAAAAGAGCCTTTACTCTGATAGAGATTATGATCGTTATCGTAATACTTGGTCTTTTGGCCGCACTGGTCATGCCCAACCTGATAGGACAGAGCGAAGAGGCCAAGAAAAAGATCGCCTGTATACAGATCAACACAATAAAAGACGCCCTCGATACTTTTAAACTAAAATACGGCCGATACCCTTCCACCGAGGAGGGTCTAAAAGCTTTAATAAAAAATCCAGACCCGCAAAAATACAAAGACTACCCGCAAAACGGCTTTTTAGATTCCAAAAACGGTCCAAAAGACCCATGGGGTAACGAATATATCTACATTAACGAAGAGGGCGAAATAGATATCGTGTCATTGGGCGCAGACGCCAAAGAGGGAGGAGAAGGGGAGAATGCCGACATCTCGCTGGAGAGCTGCGAAAAATAGAGGCGGTTTCACTCTCGTGGAACTGCTGGTCGTGCTGGTTATAGTATCGCTGACAACTCTTTTGGTTCTGTCCCAAAACCTAAAAGATTCCGCTCCCTCAAAACCGGATTTAAAAAATATCAGAGAGTTCTTGGCATCTTTCAGAGAAGGAAAGGAAAAAATTACGCTAATAGCCTACGACGAATGCAAAAAGCTCGCCATTTTAAAAAACTCCCTATTTTTTAAACAAATTGATACCGATATAATTGACAAAGATGTGGAGGTCTTTCGGCTGGACGCCTTTTTAAATCCCGTCAGAGTGAAATTCACCCCCTTCATACACAAGGAGGAAATATACGAGGTATGTTTCAGAGCCGATCTCTTTCCAAACGGATCGATTAGCAGCTACATCGTAAAAAACGGCAACCGATTCTACGTTTTCAAACCGTTTTTCGAAAAAATCGAAAGCGTCTCTACTTTAAAAGAGGCGCTAAAGATATTCGTTAACGAAAAATATATGCCTTTTTACGGAAACTATTATGAAAAATAGAGCTTTCACTCTCATAGAGACTCTCGTAGCGCTAGGGATTTTCCTCGTAACGGCGGTAGCCGTTTTGTCATTGAGCTCTTCGAAAAAAAAGCTGGCATCCAATTATCTCGAGCGGGAAAGATCGGCTATGCTCTCTACACTGATCTACTCCGCCGCGCCAAAAAAGGGTTTTCAAAACAGGTATATTTACGATCTATTAAAGAACGATTTTATTTTGGAAAAAGATCTAAGATCCGCGCTCAGAGTCAGAGCCAACTTTAAAACCAAACTCGATACGCAAATCGCAAAGAGCGAGCTTACGCAGACGTCTTTGCAAATCTTTTCTCTTGAATGTATGATCGAGGGGTATAAAAATATAATATACGACATTCAAAGATGAACAGAGCCTTTACCCTCATAGAGATTATGGTATCTTTGGTTATTCTCTCCATGATCTTTTTGGCCTTTTCCTCGCTGACGAACAGTCTCACCAAAACGGAACGGTCTTTGGCTTCTCTGTCTCAAGAGAAACTCTCGAGAACAAAAATAGTAAAAACTCTATATGAGGATTTTCTGCTCGCAAAAGAGGTGTTTATAAAAAACTACGACTCGTACGCGGTTTTGAGACTGAAGACCTCAAACTCTCTGTATGATATGGAAACCCCTTACGTTACTTGGTACGTAAGCGCAACAGAAAATGCTCTATGCAGAATGGAGTCTCCAAGACCCCAAAAACTGCCCCTCGATCCCGCTGAGGCACCATATCAGTTTCTCAGCGTGACGGCAAAAGGGTGCGAAAAGTTTCAAATAATCAGATCTTTAAAAAATGATAGGTTTATAGTCTACATAAAACTAAAAGGTCAGGAGCCGATAATTTTCGGTTTTTATCTACCAAAAAGCGTTTTGGCCTCCAAAGGAAAAAATTAAAAGTGTTGCTAAAAACTAAGTAGATAATTCTTTAAATTAATCGACTAGTAACTTGATTGAACATGAGTTAAAAAAAGTTAGACTAAAGCATTAAAAGTAGATATCTTCATGAAAGATGAAATAGAGATATAACGGTGAACTTGAACCACTAAGATCCAAGATGGTTTCTTATTGGCTCAAAAACTTTGTTATGTTGTTTTATTCAGAATGTAATAATTTTTCGAGAATGATAATTTTTTCTTTTGTATATTGATTTATCTCTGATGGAAAATTTATAACAGAAGTTAATTGACTATAATCCCCTTCTTCCCATTGCTTGAATACAATTTTATAACCATTGATATGAAATAATAATCTTTCAAGTAATTGTTTCATTTTTTTATCTTCAACTAAATATTGCTTTTCATATATTAATTTTTCCAATTTTTCATGATATGGTTTAAAAATATTAAGCATATATTTTATCCATTTATCACGCTTTTCTTTTGTTATATTAGAAATTATAAATTCATTTTTATTCTCTGCTTGTAGTTGAAAGTTTAATTGAGATAAATATTTTGTATTTAAAAATTTCGAGGAATAAAACTTCACAATGGAATCAATAATTTCTTTATTCCCGATTATAACATTATTTGGTGCTCTTAGATAAAATATTATAGAAGGGTATTTGGGTACTTGTATAGATTTTGTTTTACTATTGGAAACTATTGAATTTAGTTTTAAGTATGGTAAAAATATTTTTATTTTATAAATTTGTTCTTGTTCTTTTTTTGATTCTTCAAATAAAAATTCTTCTTTATACCATAACAACTTAGTATATAATCCTGTCCCTAGAACATTATTTTTTTTATCTAGAATTTTTATAGAACCATATAGTAAAATTAAACCATTTTCTACCGAAAATTCAATGGGGGAATCAAGTTTAAGTCTATAGTTTGTATTATATTTTAGTGAAACATTTAGATCACTCTTTTTAAAACTATAAACGTCCCAAAAACTTGCCGTTTTGTTGTTCTTATTTAGATATCTCCATTCGTTATAAGAAGATGTTAATAAAATGTCAAGAGGTTTGTAGAATTCATTTAATTTTCTTTCTATTTTTATTTTGTTACTAGACGTATTATCAATAAATTGTTTATATGTTAAAATTAGTGCAAGAATTGCTGCGATAGCTCCAATGCTTGTCCAAATAGGACTAGATAATATTTTTTTCATTTTATTCCTTTAGGAACATAACTATTTATTCAAAGAACATTTTACATCTCTCGCTATTAAAGTACAATATTAAAACACACACCTATTAACGCAAAATGTATCATTATGATATATATTGTTTAGTTGAATTAATTACGATTACGCAAATTTCCTATGTCTTTTTTTACGAAAATTATCTCTATCTAGACATACTGTCTATTAATTTTGTCTTTTAAAATTTTCAGAATAACAATAGTGGTAAAAATTAAGATTTTCTGGAGTTTTCGGAAGCTATCGGAGTGTAATTGGATTTTAAGCTGGTGTCCCGGAGAGGATTCGAACCTCCGACCTTCGGATTAGGAATCCGATGCTCTATCCTGCTGAGCTACCGGGACTGTATGGCAAAGGGGGGATATCCCCTTAGCCGTGCCTTTTTTTGATAATCTCTTCTGCAACGTTTCTCGGAACCTCTTCGTAATGGTCGAACTCCATAGAGTAGGTTCCCCTTCCCTGAGTAAACGATCTCAAATCGGTGGAATATCCGAACATCTCCGCCAAAGGAACCATAGCGGTAACGATCTTGTTGCCGGCTCGATCCTCCATAGAG
>Ga0256834_1001428_pt1 | contig 16248 bp, 15 predicted proteins | sample 4281140metaG_FD_190536 | JGI IMG/M metagenome (GOLD analysis project Ga0256834, IMG submission 190536) | Hydrothermal vent microbial communities from East Pacific Rise, Pacific Ocean - 4281-140 | ecosystem: Environmental > Aquatic > Marine > Hydrothermal vents | place: Pacific Ocean: East...
CGTCATCTACTTCACAGGCTTCAGCTCGAAGTATTCTTATACATCTTCGCTTTGCCTGCTCGTATCTAACGCACTTGGGACTTTTTCAGCAAGCCCTAAATAGAATGAATTATGAAAATACTATCAATTAGTTTGCTTGCAATATTCTTGATTTCTTGTAACCAGGCAACAAAAGAAAAAACAAATACTACTGAGACCAAAAACACTATTAAAAAAACAAATGATATGAACATAAAATATGCTTATACAATCCTCTATGTTGAAGACGTTAAGAAAACCATTGAATTTTACAAAAAAGCATTTGGCTTTGAAACAAAATTTTTAACACCAGAAAATGATTATGCTGAATTATTATCAGGAGAAACGACACTCGCTTTCGCATCTGTTGAATTAGGAAAGAAAAACTTAAGAAAAGGTTTTATTAAAAGTAATGTGAATGAAAAGCCATTTGGGATTGAGTTAGCATTTACGACTGATAATGTAGAAGAACTAATAGAGCAAGCAACAAATCAAGGAGCAATTATATTAGAAGAAACAGTTGTTAAACCTTGGGGACAAAAAGTAGGTTATATAAAAGATCTTAACGGATTTTTGATTGAAATATGTACGCCCATAAAAACTGGCAATTAACCCTATTCTTTAATTAAAGCCCTATAATTATTACGTGTACGCTGTTCCATCATAATGCTTGATTTTGGTGGAGTATATTCTGATAGCGCATAAGGTGTATAATTTTTAATAGTAATCAGTTTTAGCCCTGTGTTATAATACATCTCAAAGGTTGAACTAAGCAATTCAAATAACTTATCCACTTTAGCCTTGTTGTATGTAAAACATACCGAAATGGAAATGGCAGAGTTTTGCATCATATTAATTGGCAAGTTAAGGTCGTGTAGCACTTTAAAAATAGTGGCCAGGCTTTCCTCATTTACAAATGTATAATCCGTTACCTTAAAGCTAAACAAGCACTGGGTTCGCTTATAAATCACACTGGGTTCTAAGTCTTTTAACACTTTATCTGTAATAACAGTTGGCTCAGCTTCCGGGTTATCAAACGACCTAACAATCAGCGGGATTTTATGGGCAGCTAATGGCTTAATCGTTTTAGGATGGATAACAGAAGCCCCATAATAGGTCATTTCTGAAGCTTCAGTATAAGGTAATTCATAAAACTGAGTTGTATCATTAACTTCTTTGGGGTCTGCATTTAAAATCCCTGGTACATCTTTCCAAATTGTTACTTTATCGGCATTTAAACTTGCTCCAAAAATAGCTGCGGTATAGTCCGAACCCTCCTTTCCTAACGTAATAATTCCTTTTGCGCAAGAAGCAATATATCCTTGAGTTATCACAATTTTAGTGGGCAATATGGGCTTAATATGTTCTAAGGTTTTACTTTTCGTTATAGGCCAATCAACTTCACCTTCGGAGAAAAGTTTTGTTGTTTGAATTACGTCTGGTGCATACAACCAATAGGAATCTATCTCCAGCAACTGTAAATAGTTTGCAATAATAATAGAGGAAAATAATTCACCAAACGACACCACTTGTGCGTGTAATAAAACTGTATCAGTTTGCTTATAGTCTAATTGTGCAAGCTCTATAAATCGACTATTAATTTCGATAAAAACAGGATGGGTAGAAGGAAAAAGCCCTTTCATTAAATCGAAGTGAAATGCCTTTATAGTATTCCAACTAGTTTCGAAACTTCCATCATTCTTTTGAGCCAATAAATCCTCTAAAGCCCTGGTTGTTTTACCCATAGCAGAAACAACTACCACCAAAGGTTTTTCGCCATACAACTTAATTATATTGGCCACATTTTTAACGGCTTCCGCATCTTTAATGGAGGCTCCTCCAAACTTATATACCTGCATAGTGCGAAGTTATGACTAGAATAATTAGAGTTGGACATCAATTTATAGATAAGTTCCGCAAACGTTTTCGATATCTGTTAAAAAGCAGCACTTTTGCTGCTACAACCAAGTAAAACACTAAATAATGGAAGATTCAAGGATTGCAATGCCTATTGGCACTGCACTTGACCGATTTATCAAAAGCCGACAAGAAGCATTTGCTTTTGCCACAGGCGAACTTTCTCAACTTCTTAGAGACATTGCCCTTTCGGGTAAAGTTGTAAACCGAGAAATTAACAGAGCAGGTCTCATTAATTTAGCTGGAGTTACAGGTACTCAAAACACCGGAGGCGAAGACCAAAAACAGCTTGATGTGTTGGCTAACATTCGTTTTTCCAGGGCGTTAACCAAAGGCGGTGAAGTATGCGCAATTATTTCGGAAGAAGAAGAAGAGATTATTAAAGTTAATAATAATTCCAGCTACATAATTGCAATTGACCCATTGGATGGCTCTTCAAATATTGATGTAAACGTATCTATTGGTACCATTTTTTCTATTTACCGAAGAGTATCGGAAGTAGGCACTTCAGTAACGGAAGCCGATGTATTGCAACCTGGCAAAAACCAAGTGGCGGCAGGCTATATTTTGTATGGTTCCTCTACTATGTTAGTATTTACCACAGGCATGGGTGTAAATGGGTTTACCTATGACCCAACTTTAGGAGAGTATTTCCTTTCTCATACCAATATGCAAATTCCTGAAGGAGGCAAAATTTACTCTATAAACGAGGGTTCTTATCATAGTTTTACCAACGGAGTTAAAAACTATATTGAAGACTGTAGAGATAACGGTTTCTCGGGCAGGTATATTGGATCTCTTGTAGCCGACTTCCACCGAAATTTATTAAAGGGAGGAATTTACATTTACCCTTCTACCGCTGCCAACCCCAATGGCAAACTCCGTTTAATGTATGAGTGCAATACACTTGCCTTTATTGCCGAACAAGCAGGTGGTTTAGCAACCGATGGCGTAAACCGTATTATGAACATTGTACCCACAGATATTCATCAGCGTGCTCCGTTTTTTATTGGTTCTAAAGAAATGGTTGAGCGAGCAAAAGAATTGATTGATTAGACTATTATAATTTAGACTTTAATACACCTTATATTAAGCCTATCATAGTTTACAGTTTCTTTTATGAAACTTTTTAATAAGAGAATCTTTTTCTACATTTACTCACTATTATAGTGCAATTGAAAGGATGCACCTACTACTATTCAATGCGATTAATATTTTTTTTTACTTTTATTTCTTGGTATTCATTAATCGCTCAAAACAATGCGTTCGATTTTTCAAATTTCAATTCAATTGAATCTATTGGTCATATTCCTTCCAATTTCTTAAAACTAACAAAATCAGACAATCTTAAACAAAAGGATGATGATAGGTATACTTCAAAAATTAAAGAAGAGTTTAGTATAAAAAACAACTATTCGCTTAGAAAAATACTATTGAGTGGCCGAGTGGTATATGGTGACCCTGTTACCATGTATATAAATAAAGTTGCCAATGAACTATTACAAAATCAGCCTGATCTCAAAAAAGAGCTGGTGTTTTATACAAACCGGTCAAGTTCACCAAATGCTTTTAGCACAAGTAACGGAGTAATTCTGGTCAACATTGGCTTAATTGCTCGTCTCAGAACAGAATCTGAACTTGCATATATTCTAGCTCATGAAATAGCACACTACAAACAGCAACATTCATATAATTCATTTGTTGAAAGAAATGAAATAATGAAGGGGAAAGAAAGGTCTAGGCAGTCGTTGGATGATAAAATTGAATTAATACTAAAACGCTCAAAACAAAACGAGTTCGAAGCTGATTCCCTTGGATTGCTCCAATTTCTAACGAGTAACTATAATATTGAAGCCCCTTTATCTACTTTGGAAATACTAGGATTTTCACATTTACCTTACAGAGAGAGTGAGTTTGATAAAACACTTTTTAATGTTGACCACTTAAAAATTCCCAATAACTTTTTCAAAAATGAGATATCCAAAATATCAAATATTGAGGCATACAATGACGACAATCACACTCATCCAAATATTGTAAGTAGAAAGAAAAAAATAACTGATATGATAGCTTATCAGTCAGAAAAAACCACAGGAAAAAATCACTTTATCGTTTCTGAAAATGAATTTAGGAAAATAAGGAAGATAGCTAGATTCGATTTGGTGGGGTTAGATTTACTAAGAAGAAATTACGGTAGCTGCATTTATAACTCTTTTCTTTTGTTAAATGAATTTCCAAATAATAAGTACTTGCAAGTTTCAATAGCGAAAGCACTCTATGGCTTGACCAAGTACAAAAACGCTGACGAATATCATCGAGTTGCCAATTCTTTCAGTAAAATTGATGGTGAAAGTCAACAAATACATTATTTCTTAAGACAATTAACTGCTGTTCAACTAAATGTTGTTACATATAAATATATAGAAAGCGTGCATCGCAAATACCAAAACGATACTCTGCTAACCCAATTAATGTCTGATATACTTAAAGAGTTAGTAATAATCAATGAAGTTAGCGAATCAGACTTTTACAAGCATGAACCCAATAGTTATGAAGATAGTGATTTTTATAAGCTCGCATTTATTAATGAATTAAAAAATGATACTTTCACGTCTGAATTCCAATCATATTATCAAGAACTAGAGGATAAAAGAAAACTTGAAAGGTTAACGTATAAAGAAAAGCAACGCCAACTGAATAAAAAGAGGAAATATCTTGAAGCCAATGGCCTAAATATATTTGTAAAGAAAGTAATCATAATTGATCCTGACTTTTATATGGATATCAAAAAGAAAGATGATTACAATACGTTAGAGGCAAAACGAATGAAATTAAATGATATTCTCAGAGAATCAGCACAGTCCTCAAATTTGGAAATCTCTATGATTAACTCATCTGATAACTATTTGAACGAGACAAGAACATATAATGATTTCTGCAAATTTAAATTAATCTTTCAAGAAATGTATGCTCATGGAGAAATCAGCTTCATTCCATTATTTTCAGACCACCTGATTCAAGAGTCAGAATTTTACGATACTTCATTTGCGTTTTATTTAAAGGTTTACAATAACAAATATTATAATTCAGTTTTGTACAACATGAAGACTGGTAGAATAGTATATGTAAACTTAATCGAAGCTAATTCTTTCTCAGAGAAAACCATTAAAAATACTATTATCAAAGATTTTTCACTTATCAAACGATAACCAATTCAATGAAAGTCCCTTCAAATATCATCATTCTTTGCATTCTTATAATTAACACATCATTCTCACAAAGTATCGAATGGGGAAATTTGAACAGCTCCAAAACAAAGGATTATTACCCAATTATTGTTGGCGATAATGATAGTAGTATCTATACCTGCTATTACTTAGACAAAGACTTGTTTTTAGAATCTCACTCTAAAGGTAATATGAGACTAAGTTCTTCCATTAAAGTTGAAATGGAAAAGGTTAGAGGGAATAAAGTTGAAATTAGACGAGTTAATTTTATCAATGATAAATTCTTAGTATTTGCTTCTTATTTCGATAAAAAATCAAATACCTCAAAGGTATTTGTAGAAGCAATAGATGCAATCACCCTCAATCCTATAAAAAAAATAGATCTTTTTGATATTGATGTTGATGGAAAAAAAGGGATGGGAAAGTTTTATGTTTTTCTATCACCAAACAAGTCTAAAATGTTAATTTATCATTATTCTTATTCAAAAAAATACAAACAATTTAAAAATGTTTATAAACTCATAGATGAAGATTTGAACATAGTAGTAGGTCGAAATGATGTAGTTGATAAAAAAGACAAAGACTATAAAACATTCAGCTACGTAATTAATGATGAGGGGTCTCTTTTTTTCTTAAAAAAAATGAGTGAATCTGAATTGCACATAGTTTCGTTCGATTCAAAAAGGAACTATGAGAAATGGGAAGAAAAAGTAAGTTTATCTGATATTGGGATGAGTCCCAACAGTGCCATTACTGATTTGGCATTTAATGTTAATGCTCAGAATGACATAATTCTTTCAGGCTATTATACAAAAGACCAAACTAATTTGAACGGTTGTTTTTTCTTGAAGATAAATGGTAACACCAAGGAAACCATAGCTATTCAATTGAATGAGTTCAGTCAAAATTTTATAAATAAATTCTCTAAAAAAAAGTGGCTATTTGAGGGCTCACCAGAATTACTTAATGAGTTCAAATCAGTCGATATAATAAATAAACCAGATGGAGGAATAATTCTAATTGGGGAAAAATATGAAAAAAAAATTACTTACAACCCTAACGGTAGTGTTAGCTCAACCAAAGAAACTTTTGGAGATCTTATTGTTCTAAACATTTCTCCGATGGGTATTTTAATTTGGGCCAATCGGGTTCCCAAATTGCAAAAATTTAATACCTCCTTTGGCCACTTAAAAGACATAAGAACTAGTGATTATTTTTCTTACCTGATTGGAATTAATAACGAAACAGTAACCATTTTATTCAATGATCACAAGGCTAATTCAATATCGGCTGAAAATGAGAGAAAGCTCAAGGCATTGAAAAGTACTAAAAATGCCTACATAACAATGTACAATATTGATTTGATTACCGGTTCAAAGAAGAAAACCATGTTCTCCGATACAAAAAGTCTGGAAATCGTATTTAAACCAACGACCTCCTTTCAAAAGAATTCTACTTCCAACATATTTATCTTTGGAAGGAAAAACAAAAAATACAAGTATGGTTTACTCAAACTGTAATATTTCCAAACGTTTCTTCATAAACACAATTATTTAACTCCATATTATGCAATAAGTAAATTAATCAGGCTAAAATTTAAACTCTTTTTTTAACCTGTAATAGGCAATTCTATCAATTACATAAACAACCATAATAAAAACCAAAAAGAGGATAAGAATATATGATACAAAAGCAATAATACTTAAAATATAGAACGAGAGAATGCTCCAAAATTGATAAATCAGATAAGCAACTAACAAGACAACTGCTTTAAATAATTTTTTCATATATAGTATGACATAATTAATTTAGAAAGGTTTACTACTGTACGCATCTTTTTAATGAATTCAGCTAACACCTGTGATTGTAACCCGTTTATATAAATTACAGCTTAAAATCTTAAACTTCCGCTTAAGGATATGTTCTTCATAATTCTTTCTTCTACGGTAATTCCGTTAGAACCCCACCATGTATTACGATCTACCGTAGTTGTTATTTTCTGCAATTGATACCCTAAACTAAAAGTAAACTTGCTTATCTGAATACCAACAGATGGTTTGGCGTACCAGCCACCATCGTAATAGGTTGTGTTAAACTCGTTTTCTTTATTGGTTAATGCAAAAGACCAACCTGCGTTAATAAGTAAAACAGGAGACACTTTTCGTTCTAAAATAGTATATTTAAAACGACCATAAAGAGGCATTAGAAAGTTTTCGTTTGTAATTAATAAAGCAGTAGGTTCTGCGCCAACACCTACACTTATATAAGAGTTTAACTGATAATTAGCAGATACACCTAATGCAATGCCTATTCTGGAACCATTTTGTTCGGTAGCTTTACCAAATAATAATATGGTTGAGCCTTCTATATAAAAACCCTTAGCCTGAACATGTTTAGAGAAATAGCTGAATTCTTTATGCTTAATGGATAGAATACTTGTGTACTTAATGAAAGCCTCCTTATTGCCTGGCAGTATTATTTTAACATATTTACCGGGGTAGTTTTCTTTAATTACAACATGAAACTCCGAACCATTTATAAGCTTTATTTTGCTCTTATAATCTTTTGTCTGGCCAAAAGCAGCTGACACAGAAAGAAGAAGTGAAATAACAAATAACCTTACCATACTGTTGCCGGTATTAAGCTCAATAGTTTTATTTCATCCAGGTTGGTGTAGTCAAACTGGTATAGGCCGTCATTACCAGTTAGTATTAATGTACCGTTTATTGGTATTACATCGTAGGCATTAAATCCTGTTATATGTTGTATTAAGTTTTCATCTATTTTGGCAACATCAGTTATATCAAATATTTTAAGCCCGTCATCACCTTCGGTTATAAACAAGGTGTTGCCATCTATACCAAGCCCATGAGGGCTTATCATATTAAATACGTGTAACAATTTACTGTTTGTAACATCAGCAATATCAATAACTTCTAATTGGTTTGTAAATGTATCACCACACCATCCTCCGTTATTATTTTCGGAGCGGAGCGTTACAAAAGCATACTTATCGTTTGCTACCACCGGATCGCAGGTAGTAACATGAACTGACATCGACATAAATTGAGGTATCTCGGGGTTATCAATATTATAAATATGCATACCTGTGGTGGAGCCTATAAATAAGTTGTTTTTAAAAGGAAATATGGTTTCTATCCCCCAGCCTAAATCTACTTTTGATTTATTAACTGGATTTTCAGGTAACGAAATATCAAAAACATGTAACATACTGTTATCTACCGTATAAAGGTAGTTATTAACAATAGTAAACCGAGCCATAGAGCCACCCACTCCAATTGTTGGGTTTGATAGCTGGTTCATAGTTTTTGCCATTGATGAGTTTGCATTCATAAAAAGGATGTCTCCCTCCATATATAAAACATCCGAATTAGATGCTGCACAGTTATTGCTTACTTCAACAACATCTAACTCTTCCATATCAATCAAAACCTGATCTGTACTTAAGGAAGCCCAATTACCAAATTGATTCTTATAGGTTGGAAAAGCTCCTTCAACACGTTTTATTAAGCTAATATTGGCTGGATCAAGCATATCAAAAACCAATAAATCGAAATAACTGTCTGCATAAAGTTTACCTCCTCTTACAGCCATATCTATATTACCAGGAATATTTATAAATGATATTGCTGAAGGGTTCGTTTTGTCTGCATTATTAAATACATGTATTCCTTTACCAGGGTCGCCAAGTAATAAATAATCTCCATAAACATATATTTTCCCCTGGGCTTCTCTTGTTTGGGGTGGCAAAACCTCCACTTGCGACCTCAGTGTACTCATAGAAGCATATACTGGATTATAGGTAATGTAGGTAGTGGTGGTTGTACAAGTATCTGTGCAACCAGGTAATAAAAATAGCAGCGCCAAACCGCCAATAATAATTCCTACATATAGTGTTAATGTTTTTAAAACTGGCTTTGCTTTGAGTAAATTGTTCATGCCTAAATAATTTTGGTATATACTGGTTAGACACAATGATTTCTAAAATGGTTGGAATCTTGAAAAAATCCAAGACTACGGCTAGGGGCATATTTTTTTGCATCGACTAGCCAAAAATGTTGGCAACTTATACTACACAGTACACTTGACTTAACACTAGCGAATTTTATATAACAAAACAATACCCCCTGTAAATGACGAAGGATATAAATCTTTGTTTTTATCAATTGGGGTAATGCCTCTTCTAAAACCTGTTTCTAAAGCAACTGAATAGTGTTTATTTAAACTATAACGTATATCAAAATTCACTAACCCTGAAAGTACTATGGGTTTGTAATCAACTTCAGCAGGTTTGTACGATGCCTTATTAAAAGTTTCAGCATTAATGGTATGCCTAAGCATAAAATCTGTACTAATGCCTGCTCCAGCTCTAAATTTCATCTTTCTATTTATAATGGGGTACTTAACGGAGATAGGAACACTGATATAGTTATTGATAAGTGTATATTGATATGACTCGCTTAAGAATATGGAACCTGTTTTGACGGGAGCATAAATACTTAAAGGGCGGTATCCGTTTTTACCATTTCTAACCACATTATTTACACCTTCTGCTTTTTGCACTAAATAGCCAATACCAGTTAATACCGCCCATTTATTACCCATAGGCAATTCTATACCGGTTCCCATATAAAATGCAGTGCCTGTTGATTCACTTTGCTCAACAGCGTTGCTAAAACCATCTTTTGAGTTTGATAAAGACATTCCATAATCACTTTCTAACAAAGTATTGCTAAATAAACCACCACTAATTGAGGCGTTTCCAGTACCCATATTCAAAGAAGCCAGTAAATTTCTGCCTTCGTCTATTTTTTCAGGCATATAATAAGGTATAATATAATAATTGCTCAGGTCGGCAAGTTGATAATTGATGTTCCAACTAAAAGATTCAAATCCCGTATTTTGGGCTTTTGCATTTTTTATTAAATTAAAACTGTTAACATTTTTATCTACAGAAGAGCTTGTATGTGGAGGTATCTCGTTTATACTTTCCTCATTACCTTTAGCAGTGTTTAAAACTTTGTTTTCAGAACCAGAACCCGACAATTGTTTATTAGCCGGGCTATCTGTTGAACCAAGGTTAGCCGGCTGATTTGAATTAGTATTAGCCTCTAATTGGGCAACAAATTGGTTGGTGTCGGGCAGAACTTCGAATGCAGAGTTACCAATGGTTAACGGAAATGAAAAAGCTATTGTTATTGTAGCTGCAATCATTAGTAGTGTTACCCAATAGTTGGAGCCTCTTTCTTTATCTAAATTAGAGGCAATATTATTCCACAAGGCTTCTGATGGCTCTATTCTGGCACCTCCAACGGCTCGCTTCCAATGTTGTTCATATAAACCTTTCATATGACCTTTTGTTTTGTTCTTGTTTCTTCTGAAACTATAATTTTTTGCAAGAGCATTTTTGCTCTATGATATTGACTTTTAGAAGTACCTTGGCTAATACTTAGCAGGTCGGCAATTTCTTTATGAGAATAGCCTTCTATGGCATAAAGATTAAACACCGATTGGCAGCCAACGGGCAATTGCTGAATAAAGGAAACTAAATCAGTGTAGTTGTAATTATCTAGTGGTAATGTACTTATTTCTACGCTCTCCAACTCACTTATTTTCCATAGCCGGCTATTATGCTGATTGCGAAGCGCATTTAAAGCTGTATTTATTACAATTGTTGTAAGCCATGTTTTTAAGGATGCCTGCCTGTTAAAAGAAGCTAAATTTTTAAAAGCTTTAATAAAGGTTTCCTGAAGCACATCTTCAGCTTCTTGTTTTGTCTTCATATATCGAAACGCAATGGCCAATAGCTCTCCTGCGTAAAATTCGTAGAATTCCCGATAGGCTGCACGATTTCCATCGCAGCACTTCTGAATTAGCTCATGTTCAAAATTGCTTTTGGGCACAGTCTGATGTTCAATATATTAGACACCTATTTGTTTTAATTGGTTGGAACGGGTTGATTTTTTTGTTTTATTAGCCATAACGACCAATTAAAAGTTGTTTTTTTGTGTCTTAATGCGCTCATAATTTGGGCTTTGAAAAACACATAAATGTAAGTTTATCACGAAGTTACACTAGATATTTGCTAATAAAGTGTAAGGTTTTTAATTAAAATCGACTAAAATCTAGATTGAGCGATTTTCTGAAGCGATAAGCCTGCCTTCCGCACCATAGCCGTCAGGTTAAGAAGATAACCTGATGTAATTAAGGTTGATAAATCCTAATAAACATAAAGGGTAACTCACTCAATGGAATAATGATGGTGGTAAAGATTCCTACGGAATGACTTTCAGGGATTTAAAACCACAATGCAGTCATTCTGCAGGAATCTTGTAAGGTATCAGAGTCTATTAGGACTCTGGAAAAAGGTAGGTGCTTAACCTGACGGCTATGACCCTACGCACGGCTAAGGGAGGCGGGTGTTTTTTGTAACCTTTTTTCTTTCAGTCTCTTAGCACTTCTCATCTCCACTGAACCGCTCAATCTAGGTAAAACCCCTGAACTTTTTCAGCAGCCCCCAATTACTTATAACCTGAACCCGATTAACCCTGCCTTTTAATAAACTGTGATGCGTAGTATTAATCGGATTCAGGTTTATACCAAACTTAATGACTGGCCTTACGCAAAACAAAACAAATACCGCCATTACGAGGGCGGAATTTTTGAAAAAATCAGCGGAGGGAATGACGGTATCACAAAAGATTTCTTTTCTATTCCGAGGTACGAGGAATCTTGTGAGGCTGGAAAGTTATCTTCAAAAAGCAGAAGATTCCTCGTATCTCGGAATAAAAAACAGGATGATTTGGAACCTCTTTATACAAATCCGTCAATGGTAGGGAGGAACGACCGAAGTAATCCTCTTTTACAGTATAAAAATGAGGATTGCCACGCTACGCAATGACGTAAGTTGTTTTGTGATGAGTGCTGTCAGCTTGTATATTTCTTCCTTGTAATTACTTTTTGCTGTTCTCTTTCAATAATAAGTTTGGCTATTTGCTCTGCTACATCATGTTCCAAGCCAAAGGCATGCTTAACCTTTTTCTCGCTTACATCAATTCTATAAAGAATGTGCATAAGCTTCTCAAAATCTTTATCTATAAGGTATTGAATAGCCCTTGTTAGTTCACTAACAAGTTCATCAAGTGTAGGCGTTGTTGAGGGAGAAAGTGAAAGACCAACATCTTTATTGGTCATTTCTAACACTTTTATCAGATCAACCCCCTTTTTTGGCTGGGGCATTTTTCTTTTTTTCGGCTGGTTTATTTAACAGTTCGGGTGCTTCTTTAACTAACACATTATACCAGGTAACCATTTTTTTTATGTCGGAAACATATACTCGGTCTTCGTCATACTCTTTTAAAATATGACCAAAGAAACTCTTTAGTTCTTCAGGGTCAGAGTTTTTATCTAAACCCGTATCACCTTCAAACTCTTTATGAATGGTATAAAATACTTCTTTTAAAGGTGTTGTACCTTCAGAGGTGTGGGTATAAACAGAAATTTCTTCGAGTACAGAAATTTTATTATGTACTGTAGCCACTAACTTAGCTTTTTTATCATCCAATGATTCTAGGATAACCCCAGACTTGGTTGGTTTTAATATTTTAAAAAGGCCGCCTTTTCCAGAAACAGCCGCAATATCTTTAAATTCCAATCCCATTTTAAACAGTCATTATTTCTTCTTCCTTATGAGCCAATAGCTCATCAATTTTTTTAGAGTGCTTATTCAAAATTAACTGAACTTCTTCTTCTCCCCACTTAATATCATCTTCCGAAACACCATCTTCTTTCAGTGCTTTTATGCCATGAATAGATTCGTGACGAGCATTTCTTAAACTCACTTTACCTTTTTCGCCTTCGGATTTGGTGTGCTTTACTAGTTCTCTTCTTCTTTCTTCGGTTAAAGCGGGTACATTGATAATTACTTGTTCACCATCATTTTGAGGATTTAAGCCTAAATCGCTATTAATAATGGCCTTTTCAATATCTTGAATAATGCTTTTTTCGAATGGCTTAATCATTAAAGTACGAGCATCGGGGCTAGTAACACTCGATACCTGATTTAATGGAGTTAATGAACCATAATATTCTACTCTAATACCATCAAGCATACTGGGCATAGCTTTACCCGCTCTAATTTTTACAAGTTCTGCAGCAACATGTTGTAATGCACTTTCCATTTTCTCGGAGGCATCATCAAGATACATTTGAATCTCTTCCATAACTCTTATTTTATTAGGGTTCCAGCTTTTTCTCCTTTAATTATTGAAAGAAGATTACCTGGTTTATTCATATTAAAAACAATTATTGGTAAGTCATTTTCCTGACAAAGCGTAAAGGCTGTCATATCCATAATATTCAATCCTTTTTCGTATGCTTCTTGAAAACTCAGCTCGTCATACTTTGTTGCATTCGGGTTTTTTTCAGGGTCTTCCGTATAAACACCATCTACACGGGTGCCTTTTAATACCACATCTGCTTGCATCTCGATTGCACGTAAGCTTGCAGTAGAGTCGGTAGTAAAATAAGGATTACCAATGCCGGCTCCAAAAATAACAATTCTGCCTTTTTCTAAATGCCTAACAGCTTTACGCTTAATAAATGGCTCGCATACCTGCTCCATTTTTATCCCACTCATTAAACGAGTGTACATCCCATTTTTTTCTAAAATACTTTGCAAAGCCATTGCATTAATAACGGTGGCAAGCATACCCATATGGTCGCCTTGTACTCTGTCTATACCTGTACGCTCTGCATCAACCCCACGATAAATATTGCCTCCCCCAATAACAATGGCTATTTCAACTCCTTCTTGCTTAATCTGCTTAATTTCTCTAGCATATTGTTCAATGCGATTTGCATCAATACCATAATTATTGTCACCCATTAGCGCTTCTCCGCTGAGTTTTAACAGTATTCTTTTGTAGGCCATAAATGGGTTAATTTCAAATTTTGCTCAAATATATGATAAGGCAGTTTTTTAAGCTATTCAAAAGCAATAAGAATTTGTCCGTTATCTACACTGTCTCCAACATTCACTTTAATATCTTCCACAATGCCATCACCAGCCGCTTTAATTACATTCTCCATTTTCATCGCTTCAAGAATTAATAACTTATCTCCTTTTACCACAGATTGGCCTTTTTCAACTGCAATTTCTAAAATTAAGCCTGGCATTGGAGCCTTTAAATCTTCTGTTTTAGCTTCAGCTAAGTTGTCCATTCCCAATTTTTCCAACAGCTCATCCATTTTGTCTTTAAGAGCAACTTCGTACACATGATTATTTACTTTAACCGAAACAAGTTTTTTTGTTTTGTCTAAAGAAACCAATTCAACAGAGTATGATTTATGGTTAGAGATAATATGATACTTTCCTTCGCTGAGTTTAACCAAATCAAGGTCAAATTCTTGTCCATCAATTATCACTTCTTCTTTCTGAAAATCAATTTGGTAAGAACTATTTTTTACAGCCGCTTTTATCATAACGCAATTTTTTCTCAAATATACTACATAAGGCATCTTAAGAATAATGAGATTTTGTATTTTACAGTTATAAAATCAATGGTAAAATTATTATCTAAATGCAAATAGTCGAATATTTGTAGTTTAGTAGGTTGTATATCTAAATTGATAAAAAGTGAGTGAAGAGATATTAAAAGCATTAACGCAGTTATTTGCCATTTTTTCGAAACAAGATGGCGGTGTTAAAGAAGAGGAAAGGGAATATGTAATTCGATTTTTTAATCAAGAGCTAGATCAAGATTCTATAAAAGAATATCTAGAACTCTATGACAAGCTAGTTGATTACGGTGGCGAAAAAAAAGAGAAGCAACGCACCTCTATGAAAGATTCGGTACGGATTCTTGGGCTCTGTAGAAAAATTAATAAAACACTTACACAACGTCAAAAAATAGTTGTGCTTATTAAAATCATGGAGCTTGTAAAAGCTGATGAGGAAATTACTGAAACTGAGTTAGGTATATTAGATACGGTAGCTGAGGTGTTTAATTTTGAAAAAGATGAATATGAAATAATACGACAGTTTGTTTTTTATGGCACCGAAGGTATTGACGAAAAATTTAATACGCCAACGGTTATTCAAGCTACTAGAGACGTGCCTGCAGAAGACGACCCCAATAATAGATATCTGCATTCCAACTTAGATGGAAAGCTTATATTCTTAAAAATTAATAGTGTTGACATGTACTTTGTAAAGTACATTGGTGAAGATGAAATGAACCTTAATGGATTTATAATGAATGCGCATGGGGCATACATTTTCTCCCATGGCAGCACCGTTAAAATGCCTGCAGGCGATGCCCTTTACTACAGCGATATAATCACTAATTTCAACCCTGATTATAAGGCTACCGAACTATCATTTATTGCAGACCATGTTGAATTTAAATTCCCAAATGGTGCCGTTGGACTCCACGATATAAATATTCATGAAGGCCCTGGCAGACTTATTGGAATTATGGGCGCTTCCGGAGCAGGTAAAACTACCTTACTAAATGTATTAGCAGGATTAGAAACACCGAGCAAAGGCAGTATAAAAATTAATGGAATTGACACTGCTCTACAAAAGGACGAAATCCAAGGAGTAATTGGGTATGTATCTCAAGACGATTTACTGATAGAGGAACTAACCGTTTACGAAAACCTATATTATAATGCCAAGCTCTGTTTCGATGACCTATCTACAGAAGAATTACATAATAGAGTAATAGATATTCTTTCAAGCTTGGGGTTGGAACAGCGCAAGGATTTACGGGTTGGTAATGTACTTGAAAAAACCATTAGTGGTGGCCAACGTAAACGACTAAACATTGCACTTGAGCTTATTAGAGAACCCGCCTTATTATTTGTAGATGAGCCTACCTCCGGTCTTTCTTCAAGAGATTCGGAAAATGTAATTGATCTATTAAAGGAACTATCTATTAAAGGCAAGTTGATTTTTGTGGTTATCCACCAGCCTTCTTCCGATATCTATAAAATGTTCGATAAAATGTACATAATGGATACGGGTGGTTTTCCTGTTTATTATGGCAACCCTGTAGAAGGG
>Ga0256834_1001429_pt1 | contig 16245 bp, 7 predicted proteins | sample 4281140metaG_FD_190536 | JGI IMG/M metagenome (GOLD analysis project Ga0256834, IMG submission 190536) | Hydrothermal vent microbial communities from East Pacific Rise, Pacific Ocean - 4281-140 | ecosystem: Environmental > Aquatic > Marine > Hydrothermal vents | place: Pacific Ocean: East Pacific...
CTTTAGCAAATGAAAGTGAATCTGAAGTTATCTCTTTAATATTTACAAACAGATAAAATGCACCATCTGGAGTATTAACACTAAGTCCATCTATCTCATTCATTAGTTTAACTGCTTCATCTCTTCTTTTTATAAATGCTTTTTTCATCATAGCTATATCTGCATCTGCACTTCCGTCTAGCCCAGGAATTGCAGCACGCTGAGTAATAGAGTTAATGTTTGATGTACTTTGAGATTGAAGTTTCTTGGTTGCTTTAATTAGCTCAGTATCATGAGCTGCCATATAGCCAAATCTCCAACCAGTCATAGCTACAGATTTAGAAAGACCATTAATAGTTACTGTCCTTTTATACATATCTTCGCTAACTGCAGCGCATGAAGTAAATGTACCTTCATAAGTAAGTTTTTCATACATCTCATCACTAGCTACAATAATATCAGTACCCTCAAGAACTTTTCCAATTTCAATTAACTCATCTTTTGAATAAATTGAACCAGTTGGGTTTGATGGTGTTGTTAAAACTAACATCTTAGTCTTTGGTGTAATGGCATTTTTTAATTGCTCAGGAGTAATCTTAAATGCACTATAATCATGAGTTTGTATCTCAACAACACTCCCACCACAATACCTAACTAATTCTGGATATGTAACCCAGTATGGTGAAGGGATGATAACTTCATCTCCTACATCGATAGTTGCAGAAAATAGATTAAACAAGGAGTGTTTAGCACCATTATTTGCAATAATTTGGTTTGGAGAATATGTTAAACCGTTATCACGCTTAAGCTTATTTGCTATGGCCTCTTTTAGCTCAGGTATACCATCAACAGCAGTGTATTTAGTAAAATCTTCATTTATAGCTGCAATTGCAGCATCTTTAATAACTCTAGGAGTACCAAAGTCAGGCTCTCCTGCTGAAAAACTAAGAATATCTTTCCCCTCAGCTTTTAACTCTTGTGCTAATGTTGTAATAGCAATTGTAATTGATTCAGATAGAGTGTTGATGCGGTTTGTTAGCATAAATACTTTCCTTATAAGTTTTTTCTTTAGTTTGTGATTTGCATATAATAATTAATAATAGTAGTATACTAAAATAATAATAATAAGTAAGTTGATTTTAGATAATTTATTTATGCCCTCTTACTTAATAATCCAGAATCTAGGTTATGCAATAAATATATTATACTTTTACCTCCCTGATGTTCAAGGAAGATACTAATTAATATGAAGAGATATAATAGGTGATGAATTAGCTAATCGTAAAACTAACATTAAATAAAGTAGTTATTATATAAGGATGATCAAATATGTATTGATTTAATAAAATCAATACTATTTTTATGTGGTACCAGTGGCCGGACTCGAACCGGCACGCCGTGAGGCAGTCGATTTTGAGTCGACCAAGTCTACCATTCCATCACACTGGCATAAAAAAATAAAGTTTGCGATTATATTTACTATTTACTTAAAAGATTGTGAAAACTATTTATTTTGTAGCAATTATACAAAAACCTATTAAATTATTACCTTTTAATGAGTTTTTGTATAAGCACTCATGATAATTTATTACTTAAGAATAAATAACAAATTGCCGATATGGAATTATAATTGCTATACTTAAATATAATTAAATCTATAGTGACAAACGGAGGTGCATCATGCGTATAACATCAAGTATGTATTATAAGAGTTTATACTCACAAAATAATTCAAATTTACAATCAGAGCTGTTTGATGTAAACAAACAAATAGCATCTGGACTTAAGATACAATACGCTAAAGATGATGTAAGAACATTTGTTGACACTATGAGGTTGGATAATGAGATTTCAGCACTAGGTCAAGTTAAAAAAAGTACTGAAAGTGGATATAAAATAGCAAATCAAACAGATATTGCTTTAAATGAATTTGATGTTACTATGAATAGGATGCGAACACTTTTAATCCAAGCAGCAAATGAAACAAATGGATCAGTATCTTATAATGCTATTGCACAAGAACTTAGAACTCTAGAAGATCATCTTATAAATCTTTCAAACACTTCAATTAAAGGTCAGTACCTATTTTCTGGTTCTGCTACTGATATAAAACCAATATCTGATGATGGAAAATATATGGGCAATAGTGCATCATTAAACTCTTTTACCGGCTCTGGTACTACTCAACAATATAATCTTAGCGGCGATACACTATTTTTGGGTGAAAATAGTTCAGTAAAACGTCAAATCACATCAAATGTTGTAAACAAAAATTTGGTAGATACTTTTCCAATTGGTTTTGAATCTTCAAACCCAAAGGAGATCTCTCCGCAAAGCACAATCCGCGATCTTATGGGTGATACAGATGCCTCTGATACAGTTGCAAAACATCACTTTTATATACGCGGAACAAAAAGCGATGGGGTTTCTTTTAATACAGAACTTTTAATGAAAGATGGAGATAGTGTTGAGGAGTTAATGACACAAATTGGTAATGCTTATGGAAATACAAATGCTTTAAAAGTTGTAGATGTAACTATGAATTCATATGGTCAGTTTGTAATCCAGGATAAAATACAGGGTTCTAGTAAGATAGAGTTCCATATGGTTGGTGCTGTTGATTATAACTTAGGGGATGGTGATGATAGAGCGGATATTAGTGATGGTATTTATGGAACTGCTGGCTTAATAAGTAATTTAGATGGTGGTGAAACAGATTTTAATAAATTTGTTTTTGGAACAAATACTACAGATCTTCATGTAAAAGAATTTGTAAAATCAGATTTCACTTCTGCTACGGCGTCTATAACAAATATCGATGCTTTGCTTTATGATAGGACTAATTTTTCTAAAGAGGGTTCAATCTTAAGTTCGAGTGTTCCACAAATTATTAATGAAACTAATGAATACGCCTCTGCATCAACTAAGCTCTCAGAGGTCTCCAGCTCTTCATTAAATGGTTCAACCTTTAAATTAGAGGGTATCTCTATATCTGGCAACCCTTATGATGTTGATATTGATTTTGCAGCTAGCGGCTCGACATTTACAGATAATATCTCTGGAAATACCTATAATATATATAATATGGCTACTCCAAGGGTAGCTGTTGATGGCGACGAGATGAGTTATCAGCAACTAATGGATGTAATGAATATGGCTACAACTCAAAATTTTCCAGCTTCATCTTTAGGGACGGCTAGCGAATATGACGCAGCAATTGAATCAGCAAATATTTTAGGTGAATATTCTATTAGTTATGATGCAAAGATAGAGTTTCAAGATATTACAAACACCTCTTCACTGGCAGAGATATCATTATATGATTCAAATAGTGGTAATTTTTCCGCAGCATCATCACTTATGACATTTAATTCTAATAATGCTATTGTGATAAGAGATGCAAAAACAGATTTTTTTTCTACAATAGATAAGATGATAAATTCAGTCGAAGACTATACTATGTATCCAGATGCAAACAATAAAAATACTAGAAACATTGGTATTGAAAATTCATTAGAAATGATGGATGATTTGCAAAATCATGTTGCTCGCTCTCACTCACAAATTGGTTCTCAATCAACAGCACTTAATAGATCAGTAGAGAGAGTTCAAGCTTTAGAAATAAGCGCAATGACACTAAGATCATCGGTAATAGATACCGATTTAGCGGAATCCTCCTTGCGTCTTACTCAATTATCATTAAACTATGAAGCGATGTTATCCACAGTTGGTAAAGTTTCAAAACTAAGCTTAGTTAATTATCTCTAAAAATTTGTATCAATATGGAATGATTTTGGCTATACTTCCTTTAATTATTTAACATTTTAGAGGAAGATATAATTTGAAAGAAACTGCATTTATACTTATTGTTGGGATACTTATTTATCTTGGTTTTGCAACTATTTTAGGTGATGTATCTTTAATGGGTAGCTATGGCGTAACATTTGCTTTACACAATAACCATATTTTCGGTTACATATCTTATGTATATCTTTTTGTTTTATTGTTTCCACTATATCTTTTTTATAAAAATACAACTTTAAATTTAAGAAAGCTTGAAATTGCAATTTCAAGCTTTTTGTTGTTTTTTTCATTTTTACTAATTCAAGCTATGACGATAGACGATGCTTTTAGAGGGGTTTTTGCAGGAAATTTTGTTGATTATTTAAACCCATATATTGGTTTATTTGGGTTATGGATATTTTGGGCTACAATATCACTTGTCTCCATAAGCATAATATTAGATAAAAATATAAATGACCTATTTGCACAAATTTTCAAATCAATAAAGCCTCAAAAAACGCTACAAAAAACCTCAAAGGCAAAAGAAGAAGAGCCAAAAAAAACATTTAATAGTTATGATGAAATGGTGACTGTAGAGGATGATTTTGATGCAGAAATAGACAAACCAACTTTTATGAGACGCAAAAATAATGTTGATAAAAAATCAGACCTAAATCCTGAAAAAACAAATAACATACTGGAGATGGCTTCAAAAGTAAAAGAGCAAAAAAATGCACTTGTTGTTGAAGAGTTAGAAGAAAATGCAAAACTTCTAGAGACAATAGAAAAAGGTGTTGTTGAAAAACCAAAAAATTTCACATTGCCAAAAGTAAGTTTTTTACAAAAAGCAGAAAAAAAAGCACAAAATATTGATGAGAGTGAACTAGATGAAAAGATTCAATATCTAATTGAAAAATTAGCGCATTTTAAGATAGATGGTGATGTAGTTCGTACATATGCTGGACCTATTGTTTCTACATTTGAATTTAAACCTGCTGCAAATGTCAAGGTAAGTAAAATACTAAACCTACAAGATGACTTAGCTATGGCTTTATCAGCTGAAACTATTCGTATACAAGCTCCAATACCAGGCAAAGATGTGGTCGGAATAGAGATTCCAAATGAAAAAACAGAAACTATATATTTACGAGAATTGTTAGATGATAATCTATTTAAAGAGTCATTATCACCTTTAACTATCGCTCTAGGAAAAGATATTGTTGGTAAACCATTTATTACAGATTTGAAAAAACTTCCACATCTTCTTATAGCAGGAACAACAGGTAGTGGTAAAAGTGTTGGAATTAACGCGATGATACTTTCACTTTTATATAAAAATTCTCCAGATCAACTGAGACTTCTTATGATAGATCCTAAAATGTTGGAATTTTCTGTATATAATGATATTCCCCATCTATTAACTCCAGTGATTACAAAACCTAAACAAGCGATAGTTGCACTAAATAATATGGTTTCAGAGATGGAGCGCCGTTATGAGTTAATGGCAGAGACTAAAACAAAAAATATTGAGAGTTATAATGAAAAAGTATCTAAGATAGGAGGTGAACATTTTCCATATATAGTTGTTATTATAGATGAGTTAGCAGATCTAATGATGACAAGTGGAAAAGATGTTGAACACTCTATAGCTAGACTTGCTCAGATGGCAAGGGCATCAGGGATACATTTAGTTGTTGCAACCCAAAGACCATCAGTAGATGTTGTAACAGGTTTAATAAAAGCAAATCTACCATCTCGCATATCTTATAGGGTAGGGCAAAAAATTGATTCTAAGATTATTTTGGATCAGATGGGTGCTGAATCATTGTTAGGTAAAGGTGATATGCTTTTTACACCTCCAGGATCTACCGGATTGGTTAGACTCCATGCACCTTGGAGTACAGAAGAAGAGATAGAAAAAATAGTTGATTTTATTAAATCTCAAAGGGAGCCAAATTATGATAAAAGTTTTTTGGTTGAAGAAACAGAAAATATTTCGTCATCTTCAAAGGAAAGTTATGAAGAGTTAGATGAGCTATATGAAGATGCAAAAATAATTATTTTAACTGATAGAAAAACTTCTATATCATACCTACAAAGAAAACTTCAAGTTGGATATAACCGTTCTGCTAGAATTATAGAGCAACTAGAAAACGAAGGAATCTTATCATTACCTAATTCTAAAGGTATTAGAGAGATTCTATAGATGAATAAACCTTATCTAATATTTACACAAAATAAAAACTCCTTTAATGTGTATATAAAAAATCTTGAAAAATTAAATGTAAATCAAATAAAAGAACTTGAAAGTTTTGTTAGTATTAGAAATGGTATGTTTGATTTTAATAAATATACTTTTAATATCCAAAAAAAATTATCTTTTAATCATTTTGTTCTATTGTTAGAACATCTAAATATAGATGCCGAGTGTGAAGAAAACATAATATTAACCAAAAATCAACCTAGAATTAGTTTTGGTCAATATAAAGGTATGCAATATGCAGAACTTGCGGGCTCATATTTGCTTTGGTTAAAAACAAACTATAGGGGTAAAGATAGAGAAGTTATAGATAAAGAGTTAAAAAAAAGAAATTTATAATTTTTTTCAATTCCAAAGATGTTACAAAAATATACACTCAAGAAATAAATCTAAACAACAATGTGTATTAATGTAACATTTCTTAGATTGATTACTTATCTTTAGTTATAATCCCGTATTAAATTTAATATGAGGGTTTACTATGGCATTTTTAGATGACTATAAAGTACATACAAAAGAGAGAGCGGCTCTTGGTGTTCCACCATTAGCTTTGAACGCTGAACAAACAGCAGATCTTGTTGAGTTATTAAAAGCTTCACCAATTGTGGAGCAAGATTATATAGTGGATATATTTGAAAATAAAATTCCTGCTGGTGTTGATGACGCTGCTTATGTAAAAGCTGCATTTTTAAATGATGTAGTGCAAGGAAATATTTCTTGTGATGCAATCACACCTGCAAAAGCTTGTGAAATTTTAGGAAAAATGCTTGGTGGATTTAATGTTACTCCATTAGTTGAAGCACTTAAAATCCCAGAAATTGCAGATGTTGCGGCAACTCAACTTAAAAATACAATTCTTGTATATGATTCTTTTAATGATGTTAAAACATTAATGGATAATGGAAATCCTCAAGCTAAAGAGATAGTTGAATCTTGGGCAAATGCTGAATGGTTCACAAATAAAGAAGCGATGGCTAAAGAAATCACAGTAACTGTTTACAAAATACCTGGTGAAACAAATACTGATGACTTATCTCCTGCAAGTGAAGCATTCACAAGAGCAGATATCCCTTTACATGCAAACTCATTCTTAATAAACAGAATGGATAACCCTCTTGATACAATGAAAGAATTAAAAGCAAAAGGACACCCTTTAGTTTATATTGGTGATGTTGTAGGAACAGGTTCTAGTAGAAAATCTGGAATTAATTCACTTCAATGGCATATGGGTGTTGATATTGATGGTATTCCAAATAAAAGAACTGGCGGTATTGTTATTGGTGATATTATCGCCCCAATCTTCTTTAATACGGCAGAAGATTCAGGTTGTATCCCGATAGAGGCTCCTGTTGGAAAGTTAGAAACTGGAGATGTAATTACAGTTAAACCTTTTGATGGTGTAATTGAAAGAGATGGTTCAGTTGTTTCAGAGTTTGAAATCTCTCCAAATACATTGCCAGATGAGATGAGAGCAGGGGGAAGAATCCCTTTAATTATTGGTAAAGGTCTTACCGCAAAAGCTAGAGAAGCTTTAGGTATGGATGCTGGAGATATATTTTTAGTACCGAATCAACCAGAAGATGATGGTTCTGGATATACATTAGCTCAAAAAATGCTTGGTAAAGCTTGTGGAATAGAGGGAGTTAAGCCTGGTATGTATTGTGAGCCAATAGCTACAACAGTAGGTTCTCAAGATACAACTGGACCAATGACAAGAGATGAAGTAAAAGAGTTAGCAGCACTTTCTTTTGGCGCTGACATGGTTATGCAATCATTTTGTCATACAGCTGCTTATCCAAAACCAGCAGATATTGTGCTTCAGCATACACTCCCAGAGTTCTGGACATCAAGAAAAGGTTTTATCCTTCGCCCAGGTGATGGTGTAATCCACTCGTGGTTAAATAGACTTTGTCTTCCAGATACGGTAGGTACTGGTGCAGATAGCCATACTAGATTCCCAATTGGTATCTCATTCCCAGCTGGTTCTGGTCTTGTTGCATTTGCAGGAGTTACAGGTATGATGCCTCTAACTGTTCCTGAATCTGTTTTAGTTAAATTTTCTGGTGAGATGCAACCTGGTATCACTCTTAGAGATTTAGTTAATGCCATCCCTCATCAAGCTATCAAAGATGGTCTATTAACAGTTGAGAAAAAAGGTAAAAAGAATATTTTTGCTGGAACTGTTGTAGAGATTGAAGGTTTAGAGGATCTTAAGTGTGAGCAAGCATTTGAGCTATCTGATGCATCTGCTGAGAGAAGTTCGGCTGCTTGTACAGTTAAGCTTAACCGTGAACCTGTAGTTGAGTATCTAGAATCAAATATTGTTTTAATTGAAGAGTTAATTGCACAAGGTTATTCTGATGCAGCTACACTTCAAAGACGTGCCGATAAGATGAAAGAATGGGTTAAAAATGGAGAGTTACTAGTAGCTGATAAAGATGCTAAATATATAGCTACTATAAATATTGATCTTAATGAGATTAAAGAGCCTATTTTAGCTTGTCCAAATGATCCAGATGATGTTAAAACTTTAACTGAAATCAGAGAAGCTGGTTTAAGAACAGAGATTGATGAAGTATTTGTTGGTTCATGTATGACTAACATTGGTCTTTTCCGTGCAGCTGGTGAGATTTTAAAAGGCGAGGGTGCAGTTAAAAATAAACTATGGATTTGTCCTCCAACTAAGATGGATGAAAAAACTTTAAATGAAGAGGGTTATTACTCTATATTTGGTTCAGCTGGTGCTAGAACTGAGATACCTGGATGTTCTTTATGTATGGGTAATCAAGCTTCTGTTGCATCAAATGCATGGGTATTCTCAACTTCAACAAGAAACTTTGATAACAGATTAGGTAAGGGTAGTCAAGTTTATCTTGGTTCTGCTGAACTTGCTGCTGTTGTAGCACTTAAAGGTGAGCTTCCAACTGCTGCTGAATATTTAGAGATTGTTGCAAATAAAATCACTCCAGATATCACTGATGAAGTTTATAAATATCTTAACTTCAATAAAGTTACTAAAGAAGAGCTAACGGCAATGATTAAATAAAAAAAGACTAAGGTCTTTTTTTATTAATCTCTTATGATGTCAAAATCTAAAGGATATTTTGGAATAAATAAACTCTTATCTATCTTTTGATTTTGCTTATGGTTACTAAATGTTATCTCTACACTATTTTCAAACTGATCCAAATAGGATATAGAGATTAAAGTGTCATTTTTCACTTCCAAAGTAAACGATGTAGAGTCATATTTTGCAATATATAAATTTTTATCTATTTTTTCTGCTTTTTCAATTATTTTAAAAAAATCAAAATTACTACTTATTTTTCTTTTTATCACTTGTTCAATTTCAGGCTCAACTACAGTTGCTTGATATCTATTTATATATATTATTTTTTTTATTGGTGTAGTATATATCCACTTGGCATTTTGTGGTTTAGATGCTAACAAGTGTCCATTATAGTGTAATTCTTTTTTCTTATCATCTGTAATAACTTGAATAAAATCAGCTTCAAAAGTAGTTATATTACTTATTGAAGCAAAAACTTGTGTGGATAGTAGTAAAAATAAAATTTTAAATTTCATATACTCTCTTTTTTATGGTGAAACTTTTTTGTTCATCAAACTAAATATTATTTAAATAAAATCTGCTTTTCATAACAATTTTCTGTTTTATATGAAAATTATATCTAAGTGATTGTTTACATATTAATTAATATTACTTAATAATTTTTTGATAATTTAATTTATGCCTTTTATTATGTTTAGTATGATAAAATAAAAATAATTTCTTTGTAACTATATAGTTACATATATAAGGTTGAGAATGCTACAAGCATTAATGGGTAAATTTTTTAGTACATCTAATGATCGGGAACTAAAAAAGTACAGTAATACAGTTAAAAAAATAAATAAGCTTGAGGAAAAATATCAAGCATTAAGTGATGAAGAGTTAAAAGCAAGCTTCAACGAACTTAGAAAAAGTGTTGTTGAAGATAATGTATCTTTAGATGATGTATTAGAAGATTCATTTGCTATTACTAGAGAAGCTAGTATTAGAACATTGGGAATGAGACATTTTGATGTTCAACTTATTGGTGGAATAGTGCTTCATGAGGGTCGTATTGCTGAGATGAAAACAGGTGAGGGAAAGACACTTGTAGCAACTTTAGCTATTGTTTTAAACGCTATGAGCGGTAATGGTGTCCACCTTGTTACTGTAAATGACTACCTTGCTAAACGCGATGGACAAGAGATGGCTCCACTATACGAATTTCTAGGTTTTAGTGTTGGAATAATTTTGGATGATATGCACGATCCAGTTATTAAAGGTGAGGCATATAAAGCAGATATTACATATGGTACAAACAATGAATTTGGCTTTGATTTCTTAAGAGACAATATGAGTTACTCAGCAGAGCATAAGGTTCAAAGAAACTATAGCTTTGTAATTGTTGATGAAGTAGATAGTATTTTAATTGATGAAGCTAGAACGCCACTTATTATTTCTGGTCCAACTGATAGAAATATGCAAGACTACAATAGAACAAATGCAATTGCTTTGCAGCTCATTAAAGATGAACACTTTACAGTCGATGAAAAAGATAAAGTTATTTTAGTTACAGAAGAGGGTAATACAAAAGCAGAAGAATTATTTGGTGTTGAAAATCTATTTAGTCCAGAAAATGCTTCTTTGTCTCATATTTTAGACCAAGCTCTAAAAGCAAATTATCTATTTGAAAAAGATGTTGATTATGTTGTAAATGATAATGAGGTAGTTATTGTTGATGAGTTTACAGGTCGCCTAAGTGAAGGTCGTCGTTTTTCTGATGGTCTTCATCAAGCATTAGAAGCAAAAGAAAAAGTTGAGATTAAAGAAGAGACTCAAACTCTTGCAGATATCACATTTCAAAATTACTTTAGAATGTACGATAAATTAGCAGGCATGACTGGTACTGCTGAGACTGAAGCAACAGAATTTGCACAAATATATCTACTTGATGTTGTATCTATTCCTACAAATATACCTATTACAAGAGCCGATTTAAATGATCTTATATATAAAACTGAAGGCGAAAAATTCAATGCAGTTATAGACACAATTAAAGAACTTTCAAAAACTGGACAGCCTGTTTTAATTGGAACTGCTTCAATTGAAAAATCTGAAGCTCTTCATGCAGTTTTAAAAAAAGAAAAAATTGCACATACTGTATTAAATGCTAAAAATCACGAGCAAGAGGGTGAAATAATTAAAAATGCTGGTGTTAAGGGAGCTGTAACAATTGCTACAAATATGGCAGGTCGTGGTGTTGATATTAAGGTAAATGATGAAGTTCGTAATCTTGGTGGTCTTTATATCATTGGAACAGAGCGACATGAAAATCGTCGTATTGACAACCAGCTTCGTGGTCGCTCAGGAAGACAGGGTGATGCAGGTACTACACAATTTTATCTATCTCTAGAAGACAATCTGCTTCGTATATTTGGAAGTGATAAGATTAAGTCAATCATGGAGAGACTTGGTGTTGAAGATGGTGAATATATAGAATCAAAAATGGTTACTCGTGCAGTTGAAAAAGCTCAAAAGAAAGTTGAAAATATGCACTATGATGGTCGTAAGCAAATTGTAGAGTATGATGATGTAGCAAATGAGCAAAGAAAAATAGTTTACAAATTTAGAAATCAACTTTTAGATAAAGAGTATGATATTGCATCTAAAGTTGAAGAGATTAGAGTTGAGTATATTGAAAAAGCGTTAAACGGTGTAGATATTTTTAATGGTGGTTCCAGAGAAGATTTTAATTTAGAGAAATTTTTTAAAAAAATTCAAGAAGAACTTAATTTAAAATTTGATCTACAAGAGTTTACTTCGTATGAATATGAAGAGTTAGTGGAAGCTATAACTACTAATGTTAAAAAAGCTTATGATGAAAAGATGAGTGTGGTAGATCAAGAGGTTCGTGATGAAGTGGAGCGTAAGGTTTATTTAGAGATGTTAGATAAAGCTTGGCGTGATCATCTATATCAAATGGATACTATGAAAACAGGTATTAGACTTCGCGCATACAATCAAAAAGATCCATTAGTAGAATATAAAAAAGAGAGCTTTAATCTTTTTACTGAATTGATTAGTGATATTAAATCAAGCACTATTATCCATCTTCAAATTATTCAATTTAGGATGGAGTCACCTGAAGAAGAAGCAAAAAAGATGATGCAGAGTATAGAGAATCAGAAAAAAGCTGAAGAAGCTGCTATGAAATTTAGCAACGAAGAAAGTGCTGATATATCTAAAAAAATAGCTAGAAATGATCCATGTCCATGTGGAAGTGGAAAAAAATATAAACAATGTTGTGGTAAAAGTGGACCCAAGAAGGGAGTATTTGCTGGAAACGGTGCCGCTTCATCTTGAAAAATAGCATAGTTCCATATTTAGTTAAAAGATTTTTAAGATTTGACAATGAACAACCATTTATCTTTTTATCTGCATTATTAGCATTTTTAGGTATAGCACTTGGTGTGATGGTTCTTTTAATAGCTATGGCACTAATGAACGGTTTTGATAAAGAGTTTAGAAAGAAATTAACTGTAATGAACTACCCATTGACTGTAATTCCTAAATTTTATGGTGCTGTTAATGAAAATCTGCTTATTGATTTAGAGTCAAAGTTTCCAAATTTAGCTTTTAGCCCATATGTTCAATCAGCAGTTATGGCTAGAAGTGGTTCAAAGCTTGAGGGTGGATATATCTTTGGTGTTAATTTCAAAGATGAAGCAAAAGTAAACACTATACTGGCAAAAGCTATATCTGGTGTAGATATAGATAAGTTTGATGTATTGATTGGAAAATCATTAAAAGATGAATTTAATTTATTGCCAAACGATAAATTAATGTACATATTTACTAGTGTTGAACCAGGAGGATTGTCTATAACTCCAAGAATTAAACGCTTTGAAGTAAAAGGTATTTTTGATTCAGGGTTAACTGCTTATGATAAAGCGTACAGCTATACATCACTCTCATCCCTCCAGACTATACTAAGAGTGCCATCTAATCAATATGATGGTATCCATATTTTTTCAAAAGACCCTCATTCAGATATATTAAAAATTAAAGATGAGTTGCCAATAAATGTATCTATTAAAGGTTGGTGGCAAGATAATGCAAACTTTTTTGCAGCCTTAGAGCTTGAAAAAGTTTCACTATTTATTGTTTTGATGTTAATTATTTTAATAGCTTCAATAAATATAATATCTTCACTTTTGATGACCGTGATGAATAGAAGAAGTGAGATAGCTTTACTTATGTCTTTAGGCGCAACAAAATTAGAGGTAAAAAAAGTATTTCTATACCTAGGTATAGTTATTGGAACTACAGGGATATTAACTGGTATATCACTTGGAATGAGTGGAATATGGATACTTAGTACTTTTGATATAGTCTCTCTTCCAAAAGATGTATATCCAACAACTACGCTCCCTCTTGACTTAAGTATTAAAGATTTTTTCAGTATTGTTATTGGTGCATTTGCAATAGTAATAGTATCTGCGTATTACCCAGCTAAAAAAGCTAGTGAAGTTGATATTTTAACTGTTTTAAGAAATGAATAAATAGTTAAATAAAATACTATTTTTTCTCTTTTGATTTAAATAGGTAAAAAGGTAGAGACAGTGTTCTTTTAATAATATTTAATGGAGCTACTATGATATCTTTTGCTATCATTGATTTTACTTTTGGGTTATCAAGCTTACCTGTTATTTTTAATGTTGTAGAGATAGTATCCTCCCCTAGTAGTATATAGCCAAATAGAGGTATTCTAGAAGCACTACTTCCTAAGTCAGTTTTTAGATTTAATTTTAAATCAATACTGTTGTTTTTAAAACTAGAAGTTCCACGACCAATTATATCCATCTCTTTAGAATCAAGAAATATATCATTTAATTTATAGATATCATTTTTATATTCAAAATTTATATAAGCATTATTTATAACAAGTCCATTTTTATTATATCCTGGTAGTGAAAAAGTTATTAATGAAGGGATGGTATTAATAAAAGCAAGAATATTATTTAGCACTTTATATTCAATAACAGTGGTGTTTTTAATAAATAAAATTCCATCATACTGATCAAAATTTCCATGTACACTAAAATCAAAATTTCCTTTTTTAAATTTGGATAATGCAAAAAGGTTTTCCATAAACATTCTACCAAATCCAGCCCCATAAATATAAAATAGATCATTTTCAAGTTTAAAATTAGCTTCCCCATTTTTGTGTATTAATTGAGCTGTTGTAGTATTATTAGAATATTGTAAGTTTATTTCGTCTGCTATAGCGCGTCTTTTATCACTAATATATATAAATGAATCTCTAAAACTCATCGATATTTTTTTCTCCATCTCTTCATCAGAGGTTGCTTTTACATCTTTAAGTAAGGCAAAAACAGAATCTAAATTAATACCAATATTTTTCCCTTTGACAGAGATGTCTTCTGATATCAATAGATCAATTTTGTCATTAATATTTACCTTTGTAGTATTATCCTCTATTTCACCCCTAAGTATATATTTAGAGATAAGTTTATTATCAATGTTTAAAATATCATGTGAATAATCTATATTTGCTAAAAATTTGACATTATGTTCATCTTTATTTTTATAAATAGAAAGCATCCCTTTTGATATTTGTAAGTTTTGTAAAAATGGTGAATATGGTACTAATTTTGAGAGGGAATTAAATGAAATATTCCAGTTGTCGGCTGATACTTTAGTAGATATATTTAGATCTGATGTATTTATTGTGGTTATGGTGTTAGACGAGTTGATACTTAAGTTAATATCTCTAAATGAATTATTTGAATCTTTATTATAAACAAAAAAATCTTCAATTATAAATTGTGAACTACTAGCTAATATAGTATTTTGGAGTAGATCAAATTTTGGTTTATTAATACTACAATCAAGAGTCCCTATATTAAATTTGATATTTTCTTTTGAGCTAACAGATAGTTTGTTATTTAAATAAGATAGGTTAAGCAGTACATTAGGTTGTGATAATGTAAAAGCATCATTTTTAAATTTCGTAACATTTATATCTAATTTTGATGATAAGTTTTTTAGAGAAATATCACCAGATACATAGGCTGTAGCGACATCTCCTAACTCTATCTTTGTCGTTGGAATAGTAGCAAACAAGGTATCTAAGTTAAAAGGTACAGATAGCTTAGTAATTAAAAGTTCATCATTATCATAATCCCAATTAGATTTAGATATATTAATTGTATCTTGATTAGGTTTTATTATATATTTTACAAATAGGTTTTGATTGTTTGTATTAAGTTTTAAAGTTTTATTAACAGCTATTTTACTTATATTAAAGTCAATAAAACCAGTATCATTTTTTAAATCTAACTCTGCAAATACATTAGCCTTAGCTATATCTTTATAACTTGCAGTCATTTTTTGAATTTTAACATCAAGATTATTAAGATATACAACAGTATCTCTTAAGTCCAAATCTAGCCCAAGGTATCTAAAGTTAGCTTTGTTAGTATAAAAATGTCCATTTGCATCTACATCAAGTGTCATTAGGTTAATGTCTAGTTTTAAATCTGTATCTATATATCCAGAATTTTGGATAAAAGGCAATTTAATACCATAAACATCTAATAGGTATAATAGATGTTTATCTACCATTCCATCTAATTGAAGATATAGTGCTAGTTTTTCTTCTATCTCAGTAAAATCAATTTTGAGCCAACTAGAATCTAGTTCAAACTCATATGTTGTTGAATCGCTAGGGACTATAAACAATACACCCTCTTTAAATACTAAGTCTGTATTTTTAGTATGAATAGCATCAAGTTTGGGATGATAAGTATATTTAAACTCAGTGCCATTAAGATGGACATATAAATTTTTTAGTGTTGATTTTGGGTTTTTAAAATCTACCCAACCGTAGGCACTTTTTAGTGTTAGATATTTCATCTCAATTGCTTCATTTATCCAATAATTTAGTGTCTTATTTGGTTTTAAAAGTGATATAAAGTACTTTATACTTTTTATGTTTTTATTGGAGGATATAGCGTATTTAAGCTCGTCTACTGTTGTTGATATATTAATATTTAATGATACATCAGAGCCAATCTCTGTTTTTGCAGATAGATAAAGCTCATGTTTTTTAGTATCTAAAATAATATTTGATATTAAGTTAACTTTTTTA
>Ga0256834_1001430_pt1 | contig 16234 bp, 27 predicted proteins | sample 4281140metaG_FD_190536 | JGI IMG/M metagenome (GOLD analysis project Ga0256834, IMG submission 190536) | Hydrothermal vent microbial communities from East Pacific Rise, Pacific Ocean - 4281-140 | ecosystem: Environmental > Aquatic > Marine > Hydrothermal vents | place: Pacific Ocean: East...
GGACTCAAGCCTAACTGCTCACCGCAACTCCTCACGAGGAAAGAAGCGATGGCTCTCCTAAAGGCATTTTCCGAGACAGAGTTCTTGCCACCACCAACGGACTGCCTCTCTCCAATAGGAGAGGCAAACATAGCGAGGAGTCTTCAGGAGGAGTTCAAACCCGAGTTCGTTTACGCAGTTACGAGGAAACCCAAAGTTTATTCCGGTCATCCTTTCCTCGTGGAGGCGGGAATAGCCTATGGCGGGGAGATATCTGAAGATAGAGTTGTTCTGCTTAGGTACGCGAACAAGATTCCTTTGCTCTACCAGCAGGGAGGGTGTGCTTTAACCAAGGCTGTTGAGAGCGTTAGATGGAAGAACTACGGCTTACAACAGAGCAGAGACGAACTACCTGTTGGAAGAGCGGTCATACTCGTGCACGTAGCTTCTACGAACATACCCTACACGTCCGAGTCGAAGGAAGCTGTCGCTGCGGTGCCGGAGATAATAGACGAAGTCAGGCTCGCGCTGCAGGAGTGCGGAAGAAAGCTGAAGGAGTATCTCGACAGAAAGGAGAGGATAGTCAGAAAGAAAAAGAAGGAGGACGTTCTCAGAAAAGTTCTCCCCCTGCTCGCGAGAAAGCTGAGCGAGATACTCGAAGAAGAGGAAGTGGACTCCGAACTAATAGTCGCGAGAGTGGTCGGGAACTTTTACGTCAGAAGAGTTAGGCTCGACGGGAAGTGCAAGTTAGAGGTGTACAACTTCACGTCTTCGAGGAAGAGGGTCACAGTTTACGAGAGCGTAGAGGGAGAGGTGGAGAGCGCAAGTGGTGGAGAGGTGAAACTGAAAGGGAGGACTATCATCTGGAATCTTGAGCTTAACCCAGGTGAGAGAGCTGAAGTCGTTTACAAAGGTCGAGCGTTAAACGACAAGCCCGTTGTGGAGGGTGTGGAGGAGGAATTGCTAAGTGGAGCTGTTCGCCTTTAACTCAGTTTTTTAATCTCCATTTCAATCTACCCTCACAAAAAACGTAATTTAACGCCTGCATATCTCCATGAAGTTTCTGTAAAAGTCCTCCCCCCTCTCCGTGTGGTAAACTTCAGGATGCCACTGCACTCCGTATATCGGCTTCTTCTCGTGCCTCATGGCCTCAATGTCGCATATGTCCGACTCGGCAAGTTTCTTAAATCCCTCAGGCAGCTTCTTAACTTCGTCCATGTGGCTCGCCCAGACCTTCAACTCTTTCGGTAGTCCTGCAAATATCTCGTCGTCCTCTAGAATTCTAACCTTAACCTCAGCGTAACCTCCTGCTCTTCCCCTTCCAACCTCTCCTCCAAAGACTTTTGCGATCAGCTGGTGTCCCAAGCATATGCCAAGTATTGGAACGTCGAGCTCCTTAACGTATAGCTCGCAGTTTCCAGTCCTGTCGAGGGAGGGGCCACCCCCCAGAACTATTCCGTCCGCATCTTTCAGCTCCTCCACTGGAGTCGTGTTCTCCACGAGCTTAGTCTCGGCCCCAAGATCCCTTAGAGTCCTCTGGATCAGGTGATTGTACTGCCCAAAGTTGTAGATCACGTATATCTTTACCATGCTCCGAAGAACGAGGGAATGAACTTAAACTTTCTTTTTCCCTTCCGAGAGTAAATTCGTGAACAAATGCAAAGAGCTAACACCTGAACTTCTTCGAAGCTTCAACGATTATCTCAGCTATCGTTTCAGCGTCGAAGCAGGCGGAGTTGAATATTAAGTGGTATATACTCCAGTCGTCAACATTTATGCCATAGTACTTGGCGTACCTTCTCCTCTCGTACTCCTCCCTCTTCCTCGTCTCCTCTCTAACCTGCTCGACGCTCTTACCCTCCCTCTTAGCTATCCTCTCCACCCTGACATCCTCGGGAGCGAAGATGTAAACTTTAAAGGCTCTCTCGACCATCCAAGCCGATAGCCTCCCCTCGACCACTACGTTCTCCCTGCTCTCAGCCAGCTCCTTCTGAGTCCTGTCTATGTAGACATCTATCTCCTCGTTCTCATCCGCGATCCTGCTGAACTCTTCCAGAGTGCACCCTCTTTCCCTCGCCATCCTTCTGAATATCTCCCCAGCGGAAATCAGCTCGTAACCGAGCTTCTCTGAGACTAGCCTAGCAACTGTCGTCGTCCCGCTCCCTGGGGGTCCGGAAATCGCTATTCTCATCATCTCACCTTTCGCTCTTGTTTACAAGCCTTTGCCGCTAGAAAAGCCTACATGTGAAGAGCTTTCCTGATGAGTATCGTGAGAGGCATCGAACACATGAAGTACCAGAATATCCACCATGGGATCGGGAAGGGAAATCCGATTATGGGATGGCTCACGTGTATGTGACCGAAGAATGGAGCGTAAACCATGTACTTGCTCGCACTTGAGTAAGCTGCTCTGAGTCCGTGAGAGAGGTTCTCTCCGTATATCACGTAGAGTAGCCAGTAGAATATCGGCATGGTGACGGCCATGGAGTAGAACATGACCTTGAACTGGGGAGCCATGAGCTGACTCTGCATCTGCTGTATCTCCTTCTGCTTCTCCTCGAGCTTCTTGAGTTTGTACTTGTTGTCGCTCTTCATCGCCTCCATGTATTCCTTCTGGAACTGCATGACCTCCTTCTGGATCCTCTTCATCTCTTCTATGTCGACGAAAGCCCACTGAATTGCAGTGGAGTAGAGACCCGTAAACAAAGCGAGCACGAATATGACGAGAATTATTGGCAGAGAGAGTAAGGGATGAAGGACGAAGTCAACTGCCTTGGCCAAACCAAACAGAATTTTAGGGTCGAATATCCCGAAGAACGCGAATATTCCAAACGTTATAAAAAATATATCAACGATTTTCTTTACTGTCTCCTTCATCCTCCACACCACCAGCTACTCCTCTCCAAGTATCTTCCTGATCATCGGATGCATTTCTGTGAGCTGCTCCTTGGCAAGGTCCTCGTAATACTGGTATGCTATGCTAACTGCAAGCAGCAGACCTGTTCCGGTAACGTGTCCTATCGTCCCGAGCATGTTAGCTATCAAAGTGAGAGCACCGATCACAGCACCACCAACGACAGTGACTTTGGGTATGTACCTCTCGAGAACTTTCTCGAGCACTCTCGGGTTCTTCCTGAAACCAGGTATCTGCATTCCAGACTTTGCGAGCTGTTCCGCTATCGTCTTCGGATCCATTCCCGACGTCTCCATCCAGAATATGGAGAACAGCACACCGCCTATTATCAGTATCGTTGCATCCGTCAGCAAGTGCAAGAATATCATCCAGTCGGGAGGCGGAGGTATGTGGATGTGGTATGTCTCAACCATGAGCTTGTACTTCGCCTTGACAAGCTCAGGTATCCAGTCGTTCGGCCCCCTTATCGGGTTGAGTAAGTACATGATACCGTTCACCGGCTGAGTGCCGACATACTCACCCAGTATTTTGATTCCGTGCCTGTAGAGTATGAGCCCAAATATCTCTATGTTCGCTTGCAATGCCCTGACGAATATCATCGGCAGAACGCTGGTGTAGATAAGCTTGAGCGGGTAGCGACCCCTCGCACCCCTGACCATTGAGTGAGAGAGGGGAATTTCGACCCTCGTTCCTTCAGCGTAAACGACGAGCAATATTATTATGGCGGTCGTTATTAAAGCGAGAACTCCTCCATCTATGAGTACGAACTTTATGCCAGCCAACGTCATCAGTTCAGCCGCACTCATGTGTTGGGCAATCCATATCCACCTAGGTATTATTCCAGCAGGAAGCTTGCTTCCAGTAGGAACTATCCAGTTTATTAGGCCCGTCACTATTGCCTGGGATATACCGGCAAGAATGAAGAGGCTGACACCACTACCAATACCCCACTTCGAAACTACTTCATCCATGTAGACTATCAGGACTCCACCTATGAACAACTGGATGAAGAGCAAAGCTGAGATAACAGCTGGAGACACGCCAAGGGCGTGAGCGACTTCAACGCTCGGCTTTAAGAACCCTCCAAGTATCTGAGGCAGAGCTTCCAGAGCTATCATTACCAGAACCAGAAACCTCTGGAAGTCTTGATAGGCTGCCTGATCGTCTGGGTCAGTCAGGTCAAGTTCTATTATGCCTGCTCCGACGAGAAGCTGAACTATAACTGATGCGGTGACTATTGGCCCTATACCGAGAGCTATAATCGTACCGCCCTTCCCCGCGAAGAATGCCCTAAACCTTGCAAAAAGGTCTATGGATTGCGGGGAAAGGCCAAAAAGCGGAACGTTTGAAAGCACGAAATACAGCAGCAGTATTATTACGGTCCAAGCAAACTTTTCCTTAAAAGGTACATGTCTTTTTGGTCTCGAAACACTCGGAATTTTTTCGAAATATGGCTGCAGTTTCCTAAGTACTTCGTCCATTCTCCAGCCTCCCTAAAGTCTGAAATCTGAGAAGGGAAACTACGAAGGGTATAAAAATTTAAAGGGTTTCCACGCTTCCTCCAGCAGCCTCTATCTTCTCTACAGCTTTCGGGGTTGCCTTGAACACTGTCACCTTTATCGCCTTGTCAACAACGCCCGTGCCAAGAAGCTTCGAGTATCCGAGTTCGTCGAGGTTGACGCTGTAAACATCTCCTTCCTTGCTTGCGAGCCCAAGCTCCACAAGCCTGTCTATGATATAGCTAAGTTCGCCAACGTTGAGCTCGGGGCGTGAGTAGAGGTAGCGGTAAGTGTAGTCGTCGAGCTTGCCCTCGTTTTTGAGCTCCCTGAGGGTTTCCTTGACCGCCTTTATTGCCTTGAGGTCGGAGCGGACAGCTTTAGGCCTATTGAAGCCGTACTTTCCTATGTCGTAGCCCTCCTTTATGGCTTTGATGTACTTGTGTTTGAACATTCCAGCGTTTCCGGAGCCGCCCCTGCAACCCCTTCCTCTACTGTTGTTCTTGTGAGATCCACTCCCGCATGTCCTTGAACCCCTTATCTTCTTTATCTTCGGCTTGGGCAAGATTTCACCCCCGTTACCTCATCTTCTCAAGCAGCTTTTCAATCTCCCCGTGCTTGCCGAGATCGCCGAGGGGGTAGTGCCACTTTATGTTCTTTAGCCCCTTCCTCGGCGGATGTAGCCTGAATACTGGCTTCAAGCCTGGTAGGTCTTTAAGCTTTGCTTTTCCCTCTACGATGGCTTTAGCGAACTCGTCTATCGAGCTGTAAGGAGAGTTCTCCCTGACATACTCGTCCGTTAGCCTCTTGTTGCCAGTAAGCCTTCCTCTCCTCCTCAACAGCATCGCAAGAGTTTCAGCCCCAATCTCCCCGTAGGCAACGTAGTCCTTCACTACCTGCAACATTCCCCTGTAAGAAGGATTGTCAGGCACGACGACGCAGTGGTAACGTTTGTGAAGCCTAAGCATCTTGAGTGTGTCCTTGATCTTCCTGTTAACATCAACTGTTCCCCTGAGCCTCACTACTGCATAAACACCCATCGGTATCACCTCTCTTCATTTCATTTTTTGATGTACATCGTCTGCTTCAAAGCCTCGTAAGTAGCTCTAGCAAAGTTTATTGTCGTTTTAGTCTTGCCCTTCGTGAAAGTCCAGACATCCTTGACTCCCGCAAGCTCAAGAACCTTCCTCGCAACCTCTCCTGCAACAAGGCCAAGGCCCTTTGGCCCGGGAATGAGAGTTACTCTTACACTTCCAGCGGAGCCCGTAACCTTGCACGGTATGGAGTGTTCAGTTCCACAGCCACACTCCCAAGAGCCACAACCCCTCTGAACTTTGAAGATGTTGAGTTTCGCGTTGTTAACTGCCTTTTGTATGGCAGGAGCGACCTGGGCGGCTTTGCCAACTCCAACTCCAACGTAGCCATCCTTGTTTCCAACTACAGCAGTTACTCTGAACTTCGTCCTCCTTCCGCTGTCAGTCATCCTCTGAACCATTGATATGTCAAGAACTTCGTCGTAAAGCTCAGGGAGAAGGATGTCAACTATCTCCGGCTCTTTCAAAGGCAAACCGCTCGCTATCGCTTCGTCCATCGTCTTTATCTTACCTTCAGCAACGAGCTTTCCGAGCCTCGTTCTTGGAACCCAATCCCCCTCCATTCTTACACCTCGTTCATTATCTTTTCTTTAACCTCGTCAACGTGATCCGGAAGCTGGGAGGGACTCAAACCCCTCTCCTCGTACTTCGCGAACTTCTCAGGATGAGCTTCGTAGTAAGCAGCTATGTGCTCTCCCCTAACTCTCGAGTCGTCCGGAAACACTTCTTCGCTGTGAGGAACATCTAATCCTGCTTCTACAGCTCCTCTCAGAACCGCGAAGACCCTAGAACCTCTCGTTGGAGAGTGCAACCCGATATCGAGCACGGCCTCGCTAATTCCAGCCTTCTCGGCCATCTTTGCTATCAGCACTCCGGTGAGGTAAGCAGCAGGAGTGTTGTTTTCATCGCCCTTCCAGCCGTACTGTTTGAGCTTAGAGGAGTCCGCCGCTACAAGTACCTTGTCTCCCTCCGGTGCATACTCCACGATCTGAGCAATTATCCTTTTGTTCGTAATCCTGACAACTAACCGGGGTTTCTTCGAAAGGAGGAGCTTGAGTCTCTTCCTGTAATTAGTTTTACCCTCTCTTCTCCTCCTGTACTTAACCCTATACCTCGGACCTTTCGCCAATTAAACCACCTCTTTAGATTAACTTTTGATTATACCCTGTGACTCAAGGTAAGCGTTAAGGTGAGCAACGCTCCTGAACTCTCCACCCTTCGCCTTCATGTAGAGCATCCTGTAAGTTCTCCTGTCTATTATCCCGGAATCTCTCAAGTACCTGAGCCTCCTCCTTATCGCCCTTATTCTCGTCATCCACTGCTCCTTTCTCGGCATTCTTGCCGTCTTCTTGCCCTTCCTCCTTCCGTGTCCTCTCCTCCTTCCCTTCCTCCTCTGAGCCTTCCTCGCGTTTATGCGGGCTCTACTTATACCCTTGACTGGCTTCCTCTTTATCACTCCGCTCTCTATCAGCTCTCTAACGTCGTCCTTAGTTGATGCTGAACTGACATCCTCGAGAGCGTTCGGGTCTATCCATATTCTGTTCTCCCCACACTTGAGAATTTGCGCAGCGAGCTTTCTCTGAAACGCTACGTTCACTTCACTCACCTCCATGTGTGGGGTTAAGCACCTTTATTCCGAGCTCTTTCGCTTTATCTTCTATTGCAAGCCTCTTCTTCATTCCAACGGAGGAGGCTATCCTCACTACCTGAGTTTCGGGGTTTACGGAGTCAAGCTGGGACGGGTTGTACACGAGTACCTCCTCCTTCCCGCACGGATGTAATCCCCTGACAGCAGCGGGAGAACCGTAGCCAACCCTAACCAGAGCTCTGCCACTCCACTTACCTCCGTGCATCTGCCTGAGCTTGTTGTGCCTACCCCTCGGCCTCCTCCACCCCTTGTCTCTCAGCCTGAGTTTCTTGTGAGACTCGTACCTCCTGAACTCGGGTTTCCTGCTTTTAAGCCTCCTCCTGAGCCTTAGGAGAGTTGAAATTGATTTTGCCATTCAAACCACCTCATCAAGGTTTCTCAACTATGTATATACCGTCCTGGAACACCCTGATGTCAAGGTTCTTAATCCTTGTAGTCTGCTCGAGGTTCGCAGCAGTTTGACCGCACTCCTCCTTGTCTATCCCCTCTACTATGATGTCATTTCCGTTTATCTTCACCTGAGCTCTGCCAACAATCTTCGCCCTCCTCGGGTACTTCTCGCCGAGGAAGTTCTCAATAACGACTTCGTTACCCTCAACTCTAAGCTTTACGGGGAAGTGGGAGTAAACAAGCTTGAGCTTGTACTGGAAGCCCTCATTAACTCCCTTTATCAGATTCCTTATGTGAGCCGCGAAAGTGCCAACCATTGCCCTCTGCTTCTTCTTGATGCTATCCGTGTAAACCCTCACTTTGCCGTCCTCAACAGCTATGTGAACATCTCTGAACTTCAAACGCTTGGAATTCTCTCCTTTAGGGCCCTTAACCTTAACAACGTAGCCTGAGACGTCGTCTCCCTCAACGCTAACCTCAACACCTTCTGGCACCTCAACAACCCTCTCAACCCTCTGCTTTACCTGAAGCATCGCTACCACCTCAGAACACGTAGGCGAGCAGTATTCCTCCAAGCCCCCTCTCCCTTGCCTCTTTCTGAGACATGACTCCCTTAACCGTCGAAACTATCAGAATACCCATGTCCCTCGCTGGAAGGAACCTCTTCTCGAACTTCTCGTACTCCGTCTTCTTTACAGAGAATCTCGGCCTGACAGCTCCACAGTCATTTATCCTACCGGAGAGCTCAACTACGAACATTCCTCCCTGCCTGTCGTGCTTGTACTCAAAGCTCTTTATGTAGCCGTAGTCCTTCATCACCCTCAGCACGTTTCCAACAAGTTTGGAGGCTGGCCTAATCTCGCACTTTCCAGCCCCGCAGCTCTCCGCGTTCTTTATAGCCGACATGGCGTTTGAAAGAGTGTCGCTCAAACTCATGACAGATCACCGTTACCAGTACTTCTTAAAACCGAGCTCGCTCGCAACTTCCCTAAAGCACTGCCTGCAGAGATAGAGGCCGTACTTCCTAACGAGCCCGGACTTTCTTCCGCATCTCCTGCACTGGTTTGCTCCCCTGCCGAAAACCTTCTTCCTCTCCTTCACGAGCATCACCCCCAACGTTAAACGACTTCGACGCCGAAGGCCTTCAGCCACTCGATCGTTTCTTCCCTCGTTATCCTGTGTTTCTTGCCAACTTTAGCTCTCGCGATCTTCCTCCTTGCAACCCTGTAGCCCCTCCTCCTGAGCGAAACGCAGACATCCATTCCAAATATACCCATGTCCGGGTCGTAGCTGACTCCCGGCAGGTCTATGTGCTCTGCAATTCCGAAGGAGAACTCTCCCTTTCCAACCTGTCTTCTCCTGAGCTTGAACTCCTTAACCGTGAGGGCATCTCTCAGAAACTTCTCGGCCTTCTCTCCCCTCAGCGTTACCTTGACCCCTATAGCCTCTCCCTTCCTGATGTCGAAGTTCTTTATAGTCTTCTCAGCGTAGGTTGCAGTTGGTTTTTGGCCAGTTAACTGCTCAAGCAACTGCATTGCTTTCCTGTGCCTCTCTCCGCTCTCCCCGACTCCGATGTTTATCACTACCTTATCTATGAGTATCTCCCTCATCGGGTTCTCCTTCGATTTAGGCCTTGCTTCCACAGCTTCAACAACGCTCATAGTATCACGCTCCCAATCACACTCCCAAATCGATCACTGGCTTTCCACCCGGCTTTCCGACAACGAATACGTGATCCTCTATCGTCGTTATAGTCCCTTCCTCACCTTCTATCGTGACGAGGTTTGGTGCAGAACCTCTAACCACCTTGTACTCCTTTATGTGTCCAAGCTCTCCAGCGTGAGTTCCACCAACGATCATGACGAGAGCTCCTTCCTCGAACTTCAGGTGGTCAACTATCTCCTTTTCCGGAATCTTTACAAGTATGCTGTCCTTTGTCTTGTAGCTGTTGTCGGCAAGTATATTCGTGCCGTCGAAGAGGTTAAGCTGAACCTTCCCTCCTCTTATCACGGTCTTGTTCTTTATCTTGTACAGCTTGAGGTTCCCGTCCTCAACCTCCTTTGGCACATATCGACCTTTCTCGTCAAAGAGCATCCTGTACGTTTTGTTGAGCTTTGGAATTGAGATGACGTCGAAAAGACCTACAGGGAACTTGTAATCCTTCCTTGGTCTTCCGTCAACCAGTATTTCTCCAGCAGCTATTATCCTCCTCGCCTCTCTCGCGTTGTCAGCGAGCTTGAGGTAATCTCTAACAACGACGAGCAGTGGCACGGCATTCTTGTTGTGCGGTCCTGGGCCCGTCTTCACGACCCACTTCGCAACTTTCCTTGGGATCTTTATCGTTTTAGGAGCTGAAAGCCTTTTCTGGTGCATTCTATCACTTCCTCTCGAGTATCTTCTTTCTCACGTCGTCAACTTCCTTAAACTCGAGGATCATGACGTTTGAAGGGTGTATTGGAACTGCCACCTCAGTTCCGTCGACCTTCTTCGTAGTTGCACCATCAACCGTTATGCGATAGTTCTTCATGTCAACCTCAAGCACCCTGCCCTCGTGTCCTGCGAACTTACCCCTCATTATCTTAACTTTGTCTCCCTTCCTTACTCTCACAGCCCTCTTTCCATACTTCTCTCTCAGCTTCTTACAGAGAGTGGCATGCAAAAACTTGTGCCTCTGGTGGAGCTTTGCGTTGTACAGGCTCTTCCTCTGCTTCCTCGGCTGCTTGCTTACCATTTACAACACCCCTTAGATTATCGCGGAGGCAAGAGAGCCAATCTTGCTAAACCTTTCCGCTGCTTCCCTCGCCACAGCTCCTCTTATCTCAGTTCCTTTCGGGTTGCCCTTCGGGTCAGTTATAACGGCGGCGTTGTCCTCGAACTTAACTCTAGTTCCGTCAGGCCTGCGGTACTCCTTCCTCTGTCTGACTATTACTGCGTAGTGAACCTGCTTTCTAATTTCGGGAGTTCCCTTCTTCACCGTAACTATCACTATGTCTCCAACTCCAGCAGCAGGGTATCTCCTCCTAACGCCCCTGTAACCCCTAACAGCTATGATCTCCACTTCTCTCGCACCCGTGTTGTCAGCGCAAATCAGGCGAGCTCCCGTCGGCAGGGCCTTGGGGATCTTCGCCTTTATGCTCTTCATACCTCCTCAGCCTCCTTCACTTTTTCAACTATCACGAAGCTTTTCGTCTTGCTTATCGGCCTGCACTCGGCAACGATTACTATGTCCCCTGGCTTCGCGTTTATGCACTTAGGATTGTGAGCGTGCAGCTTGCTCCTCTTTTTCAGGTACCTCTCGTACTTCGGCACGTAGCGGAGCATCTCCCTCTCTATTACTGCAGACCTCTCGTACGTCTTCACAACCCTTCCTCTGAACACCTGCCCCCTTACTGGCAAGTTACCGTGGAAGGGGCAGTTCTTGTCATCACACTCCCTCTCGGGAGGCTTTACATCCAAACCTATATCCCTCATCACCATCACCTTGATTTTTTTATATATTAACCTAAATATTAAACTTTTTACAGCTTAATACCCTTTGCCCTCTTTATGAGCATGATCCCTTTCTTTATCCGCTCCTCCGGCCTGAAGGCTACGAGGTCCCCCCTTACCCTCAGCACCCACTTCCCGTACTTAACACGAAACGTTCTTCCTCTCTTCTCCACAACTTTAACTCCTCTGTCGGTCTCTATTCTGAACGTTTTCATAGTCTCGTCTATCACGACACCCTTTATTCCAACCTCACAAGGATTTGGGCTTTCCACGACCTCCACCTCAAGCCCTATCCACTCATCCGCTATCACGAGGGCGGGGGAGTTCTTCAGCTTCATGCCCTGTAGCCTTCCTCGGCCAGAGCGAGCTTTATTCTGGCGATGTCCTTTCTTATCGCTTTTAGCCTTCCGGGGTTCTCGAGAGCTCCACCACTCCTCGATAGAGTCCTAAGCTTGAGAAGTTCCATTTCGAGTTCCCTGAGTTTTTTAATTTTGTCCTCCCTGCTCATTTCCCTGATCTCCTTCATCTTCATTCAGACCACCCCACCTCTACTCTCTTCACTCTTCAGACCCGGTATTCTCGCCCTCGGCCTCCACTTTCTCGGCCTCCGTCTCTACTACCTCGCCTCCTGCTGGCTCTGGCTGTCTCTCCGTTCCCTCCACAGTCTCAAGCTTAACGTCCTTTACTTCGAACTCGTCGGGGAGAGTAACGTCTGGCGGGATGATCTTGACAGTTACTCCAAGAACTCCGAGCTTCTTTATCGCTATGTCGAACCCTGTTTTCACCATGCTGCAGGCTGGCTCTCCAGTGTGAACCATTGTTCCAGCAAGGAACTTCTCAGTTCTTGCTCTCTCGCTCGTGAGCTTTCCGCTAATTATTATCTCGCATCCTTTAGCTCCAGCTTCCATTATCCTGTAGAGGAACCTATAGCCAGCTTTCCTGAAGTACCATCCCCTTTCGAGAGCTCTCGCGAGCAGGGAAGCCATGAGCTGGGCGTTGAACTCCGGCTTGTCTATTTCCTCGACTCCTACCTGCGGGTTCTCTATACCGAACTCCTTTAGCTTCTCTGTGAGAGCCTTTATCCTCCTTCCTCCCTTGCCTATAACGAGTCCCGGTCTCTCGACGAACAGAGTAACCTGAGTGCCAAGAGGTGTCCTCGTTATGTCAACTCCGCCGAATCCAGCGTTCCTGATCTCCTTGTGCATCCACTCCTTCACTTTCATCTTCCTTACCCTGTCCTCCACAAACTTTCTCTCCACTGCCATGCTTACGCCTCCTCACTCCCAGATACTTCAGCGACGAACTCAACGGTCGTGTAGATTTTGAACCTCGGCGTTGCTCTGCCATAAGCTCTTGGCATGTACCTCTTCAGCTTCCTGCCCATCTTCGCCTGAGCGTGAGTAATAATCAGCTCTTCCTTGTCCAAGCCCTTGTAGTCAGCATTAGCCTCGAGGTTTTTGAGGACCTTGAGAATGTACCTAGCTGCCTTCTGAGGATACCTGCCAGCGTACCAACCTTCAAGCCCTCTGCGGTGAGCCACTTTCTTCTTGTGCCTGCGGAAAGGAACTGCCCTCTTCATCGCTATTACTTCCTCGAGGTACTTCTTCGCCTCCTCTATCTTCTTGCCTCTCAGCTCCCTGCATATCTCCATCGCGTGCTTGAAGCTGATCGGCATCTCGTAACCCATCGCTCTTACAGCCTTGTCCAGATTTTTGGGTGTGTAAGCGTACTTTACGCGAGCCATTCAATCACCTCACTTACCTCACTTCAGAGGCACGAACTTGCTGCTCCTCGTAGCTCCGACTCCCGGACCAGAGTGTTTCTCGAACTTCCTTGTGAGGGCGAACTCTCCCAGCCTATGACCAATCATTTCCGGCTTTATCTCCACCCTAACGAAGTCCTTTCCGTTGTGGACGAATATCGTCTTGCCGACCATTTCAGGCAATACTACCATGTCCCTGCAGTGAGTTCTCACTGCGTCTTTCTTTCTCAGTTTCCTCAGCAGTTTCTCCTCCTGCTCCGTAAAGCCCCTCTTTATTTTCCTCCTTTCTCTCGCAGGCAAAAGCTCGGCTATTTGCTCCAAACTCATCTGCTTCAACTCTTCTATCGAGTAACCCCTATACTTGAACTCCTTCGGTCTCACGACCTTACTCTTAAGCGCCATTATCCTAACCCCCTTTTGCGAGTAACCTGAAAGTGAAAATAACAAAATTATCTCCTAACACCCGTTCTCCTCGCAGCTATGCTACCAACCTTCCTGCCGGGCGGAGCGTTCCTGCTGACAGTTTTCGGCTTTCCAACGTGCTGGTGCTTACCTCCACCGAACGGATGGTCAACTGCATTCATCGCGACTCCCCTAACCCTCGGCCACTTCGCAGCCTTGCTCTTCATCTTGTAGTACTTCTTCCCCGCCTTGACGAACGGCTTGTCAGTCCTTCCTCCCCCAGCAACAACACCAATCATCGCCCTGCACTTCGGATCGAACCACTTGAGCTGTCCAGAAGGCATCTGAACGAGCACCCTATCTTCCTCGTGAGAGACCACTAAAGCGAAAGTTCCACTCGCCCTCGCGAACTTTCCTCCATCTCCCGGCTGAGCCTCTACGTTGCATATCGGAGTTCCCTCAGGTATGTTCTTCAGCATGGTTATGTTGCCCGGTTTAAGCTCAACGTTTGCTCCAGCCTCCACAACATCTCCAGTCCCCATGCCCTCGGTGGCGATTATGTATTCTTCCCTTCCATCGGGTAGTTTTACGAGGGCTATTGGAGCGTTTCTCGCTGGATCGTGCTCTATCGCTATCACCTTGGCTTTCACAACCTCCTGCCTGAAGGGCAGGTGTTTCAAGTCAGCCTTATACTTGTGAGACGGAGCTGTGTACGTGGGAGTCCCTCTCCCCCTGTTCTGGGAAATTATACGCTTACCCATTCAAACCACCTCTTTAGAACACTCCAAGCCTCGAAAGCACTTCCTCAGCCGAGTAATCCGGCTTCAGCTTGATGTAAGCCTTCTTCTCTCCTTTCGGAGTGATGAGAGTGTTAACCTTCTCAACCTCCACGTTGAACAGTCTCTCGATCTCCCTCTTTATGTCTGGCTTCCTCGCGTGAATGTCTACTATTGCTGTCAGGATGTTCTTCTCGAGCTCTGCAGTGCTCTTTTCCGTAACGAGGAAGCACTTTATCAGCATAACCACCCCTCCAGAACGTTGAGAGCCGATTTAGTCCACACGGTAAGCCTGCCAGCGTGAGTGCCGGGAGCGAGAAGTTCGACATTCAAATCCTTAGCCAGAACAACATCAACTCCCGGCAGGTTCCTCGCAGCTGTCATGACTGGAGAAAGGTTGCCCACAACTATCAGCAAGCTCTTTTTCGTCTTGTACCTCCTGCCCCTCATCTTGCCCTTTCCGGCCCTAACTCTCTTGCTGTTCGCAGCTTTCTCGACGTCAGCGTAAACTCCTATAGCCTTCAAAGCAGATACTACGTCCTTAGTTCTGGAAACGTTCTCAAAGTCGTCAACAACTACCTTTGGTAGCTCTCCTTCGAAGATGTGGTTTCTTTCTCTAACGATTTCGGGGTTAGCAGTCGCAGCTATGGCCGACTTGAGTGCTTTCCTCATTTCTTTCCTGTTTATCTTCTCGTCCCACTTCTTCTGAGGTTTCGGAGGGTGGCACCTCCTACCCTTCACAGCCTGAGGAACTTTAGCTGCTCTGTTGCCGGTCTTAAGCCTAGGCACTCTCGCGTATCCATGCCCAGGCCCCCAGTTCTCAGCAGCGTAGTCGATTCCGGCGAGGGGGTTGGTTCCGTAGGGCTGCCTCCTGTGGCTCTGGATAGCATGAACAGCCTTCCTTATTATGTCCGGCCTGAAAGGTTCGTTGAATACCTCGGGCAGTTCTATTTCCTCAACAACATCTCCCGTAAGAGAGTAAACCTTCGCTTTCATCTTCATCTCCCCTGCTTGGATGTCGTGCTCACATAAATCAGGTTGACACCATCATACTGAGCCTTGGGCGGCCTTATTGCGTCTCTAACCCTCACGAGCCTCTTAACGCACCCAGGCACGCTTCCAGCTATCAGCATGTAGTTGCTTCTGACGACTCCGTAGTGCGGGAAGCCGCCCACAGGAGTTATCTCCTCCCCGTTCTCCCCTATCTTTATTATCCTCTTGTTATACTCGGTTCTCTGGTGGAACCCCATCTGTCCTGCTTGCGGAACGGTCCACCTTATGTGGTGCGGGTTCCATGGTCCAAGGCATCCGACCCTGCGGTGCTTGCTGCTCCTCGCGTGCTTTGCATCGAGAGTTATGACCCCCCACCTCTTAACTGGGCCCTGGAAGCCCTTGCCCTTGGTTATTGAAAGCACATCGACAATTGCTCCCTCGCTGTAAACCTCTCCAACCTTGACCTCGTTGCCGAGCTTGGATATCGCGTAGTCTAAAGCTGATTCGACATCTCCTCCGACCTTGTACTCCATGACATCAGGCACCTTCTTCGGCACTCCAGTTATCAGGTAAGGCTGGGTGTAGGTTATAACCCTGACCTCAGCAATTCCGTCGAGCTCCTTCAGCTTTTCAGCATCTCCACTCTTCTTCGGCAGCTGGAGCCTCCTCGCAAGCTGGGAGTCGAGGTTGTCGCTCCAAACCTCTCCGGCTATCTCAAGACCGTAGGTAGTCTTCCTGTAAACTCTTACCCCAGCCACTTTCATCGGCGGAGTTTCGAGCACCGTTACAGGAATCACTATCTCTTCCCCGTAAGTCGGGGAGTTCTTCCTATCGTCCACAATCACAACGTGCGTCATGCCGGCTTTATAACCGGCAAAGCCGAGTAGCCTTGTCTCGCTGCATTCGGGCCAAGCCCTTATCCTTGGAACTATCCTACTGGCTCTCTTTCTCGGGCTGTACGCAAGGGAACCCCTTCTCGGCCTGTGTTCCTTCATTACCTACCACCTTTCCGGCGTTACTTGATTAGCGTAAACGGATCCTTTCGGATCCCAAACCTAACTTACATCATTCAGACAGAACCTCCCGCCACGAAGTTGTAGATCGCCAGGGTTGTGAGCAACGCTTCCTCCAGCCTTACGGTTTCGGTCCCCTGTGAGGGAACGAAGTTCCATACTCTCTCAGCCTTCAGCTCAACTCCAAGCCTACTGGCTATTTCCTGCACACCCTCTCTTGGGTTACCGAAGACAAATACCGGGTTCTTCAGCTCTCTCAGTTCTTCGAGCGACGGACA
>Ga0256834_1001431_pt1 | contig 16233 bp, 11 predicted proteins | sample 4281140metaG_FD_190536 | JGI IMG/M metagenome (GOLD analysis project Ga0256834, IMG submission 190536) | Hydrothermal vent microbial communities from East Pacific Rise, Pacific Ocean - 4281-140 | ecosystem: Environmental > Aquatic > Marine > Hydrothermal vents | place: Pacific Ocean: East...
ATCCACCAAAGCCATAGTAGCATAATAGGGTGCTAACTCTGAAGGAATATTAAATGCAATTGATTCAAGTATTGTAATTGTTACAGTCGCTGATGTACATGTTTGTGTTGGAGAATCATCATCACAAATGGTATAGGTAAACGTATCATCACCTACAAAATTATTTTTAGGAGTATAACTAATACTTCCATTGGTATTAAGTGTAGCAGTTCCTTCAGTATTTGTATTGTCTACAGATGTTATCTCAGCATCATCAGTTAGGTTATCATTTTCTAAAATTTCAGTAAAGGTTCTTGTTGTATTCTTTACCGCATTATAGCTGTCATCTACAGCCATAGGTGAGCCTTCATCTGTAATGGTAACCGTTACTGTTGCTGTAGAACAATTTTTTGGCGTGTGGCTATCACAAATAGTATATTTAAATGTGTCTGTACCTACATAGCCTGAAGATGGAGTATAAGTATATGTTCCGTTTCTGTTGTCAACTATAGTGCCTCCGTTTAAACCTGTTGGATCTATTGAATTTATTTTTGCATTATCTCCTTTTTCATCATTAGATAATAAATCAGAAAAAATAAGATCATTGTCTTCAACTAAATCAAAACTATCATCTACTGCAAGGGGTTTTTTAACTACAGGGTCAGGTTTAGGGTCAACTGTTCCGTTATCACTACTACAACTAAATATTAGAAAACTTGAAACAATTATAAAAAAAAATTTTTTCATCTTAATAGTATATTTTATCTCTGTACAAATATACTATTTTTTAAAACGAAAAAACCACCTCATTTGAGGTGGTTTATATAAAATTATTGTAAAAAAATTACTCGTTCAAAATATATTCAGCACCAGATTTAATTACTTTCGTACTCCAAACACCAGCAGCTCCATTATAAATATTGTAAAATACTACATACTCCTGTCCTTCTACGTCGCTAGGGAAATTATTTAGTAAGATCGTATTTATTTTAGCTACTCTTGCATCAACAGTCTCATCATCTTTACCAGACCTAACATCAAAATTACCATAATTACCATTACCAACTAAATCATAATCTGCAGCAGTTAGCGTGTACTTAATCGTATTATCAAGTACCCAAGTTGTGCCATTGTGACCAAACTTGATAGTTTCTTTAGCTATACTATTGTATTTAGACCAAGAATTACCATCATAAATAAAATAAACAACATAACTATAAGTAGTCTTATCTGTAGTACTTCCATCACCATCAATATCATCATAATCTTTTTGATAGATATTATACATTATTCCTTCTATATTACCAGCTTCCTTACTTTCATATTTATAATAATCTTTCAAATAAATAGGGATTCTACTTAAAGCTGTTGTTTTACTCGTAAAATTAGCATAGTTTTCTCCCATTGCATTATATTCAGTTTCTACAAATCCTTGTAAAAAATTCCAAGAACCATTAACATAAATAAATCCATTTTTCAATGTATTTACGCTTCCAGAATAATATTTATATTTTAATGATACTAACATTCTGTCAGTAGGAGTAGGATATTTCCAATCTAAGAAAGTAATGATATTATTCATACTTGAAAAATTACCATAAGTAAAACCCAATTCATCATAATCAGATCCTTTGACTGTATATACTTCTAAACTTTTTTCTGTTTTTCTTGGGTTGTACCATTTAAAGGTAATGTTAGCTGATGATTTTACTTTAGGTTTACCTGTTTCATCTTCATATTCAACTCCCCATGTAGGATATGTTCCTGTTAAAAAATCAGGAAGTAGTGTTTTTGCTTCATCAATAGTGCTGAAACTCTCATGAGATAGTTCAAGAAAACCTCCTTTATCTTTCTTTTTAGTATAATCATCTCCTGTTAATTCATAGGTAACATCACCTATAATGTCATTATTTGCAGAAGGTAAATTATCAAATTCAGTATAGATATCTTCCATCGGGTTACAACTAGTAAAGAACACTACTGTAATTGCTATTAAATAAAATATTTTTTTCATTGTTCTAATTTTTTTTGATTAAAATCTAATTTTTGCACTGAAATTAAACGTTCTTCCGTAGCCATACCATACCAAAGCAGTAGCAGCATCATGGTTACCTCCGTCTAAAGCATCAGAAATATACTCTGTATTCAATACATTATTCATTCTAGCTGTTAGCGTAGTATCGAAAGCTCCAAATTCAAATCCGTATCTAAGGCTTGCATCAAACGTACCATATTCTGGTGCTTTCCATGCTTGAGGTGTACCTTTAACTTTTCTATCACTAGGATTAAAGTCAGCATAATAATTGCCAAAATAATTATAATCTACAGAGAAGTGAGTTTTCTCCATTAACTCCCAATTCATACCTAAAGCTGCTGTTGTTTGAGCAGCATCAGACACTTTTAAATCTTTCATAAATAAGTTAATAGGATTTCCTACAGGTTTTTGGTTTTCATCAAATATTTGAACGTTTTCTAAATTTTCTGTCCAGGTCCAATCACCTAAAGAAACCATTCCTGTTAAAGTCAATTTATCAGAAGCTCTATAGTTAAAATCAAACTCTATACCTTGATGTAAGGCATTAACACCAGTTAAGTTCACAAAGTAATCAACAAATACTCCAGAGCCTGTCGATGTTTCTGCAGAAAAATTATCTGTCTCTGTTCTATCGTTCCACTGTGTTCTATATAAATTTACATTGGCAGAAAGTTTTTCATTTCTAAAACCATAACCTAATTCAGCAGAAAATATTTTTTGGTTTTCTGCGTCTGCATTGATATGCTCATTGTCAAAATCTTGAAAAACTGCTCCAAATTCAGCTGCTTTTTCAAAATAACCTACATTTATAAAAATATTATGATTTTCATTCAAATTGTAATTTGCACCACCTTTTATACCAAAACCAATAAAATTATATTTATCCGTTTCTCTTAAAGGGTCACTATCTAAGTACTGAAAATAATCAATTCTTTGGTAAGATGTATTTGATACTGATGCAGAAATAAAGCCTGCTAAAACATCATTATTATATTCTAATTGAGTAAAGAAACCTTGCCAACCTACTTTACCTTCATTATTATAAGCAAACTTATCACCAACTTTTAGTGCAGCATTAGGGTTATTTACATTATTATCATCTCCATTGTTATCGATATCTAAAATATATGCACCCCCTAACAGGTCAGTAACTTCTCTAAAATGTGACCCTGTATATGTTCTTAAGTCAACACCAGCAACTAATGCTAAGTTCTCTGAAAGATCGGTTTTAAATGTAGATAATACTCCATACCAACTATGATCATTTCTTGAAGCTCTAAGAAAAGCTTCAGAGCCTAATCCTTGAGTTCCGTTTGCTTTATTGATAGAAACAATATTGTCTAAATCAACAGGTTGATCATTTCCACCAATTCTAACACCAAATAAATCTCTGTTAGAACCTGCAGTGCCACCACCACCACCATTACCCCAAGAGGCATACAATGCTGTAGATAAACTAGATTTATCAGAAATTGTCCAATAATGATTTAAAGATGTTTGAGATTTATGATAAAAATTATCTTCTATATGAGTTACTTTGCCGCTTTTAATTCCCCAATCTGGATTAAATCTAATACCACTTTCAGCATTTCTATAACGAGCTATTGAACTTCTGTTTTGTCGTTGGCCGTGACGTTGAGGTGCTCCAAAAGAAGTCAATGATAATTTATGCTTTTCATTGATTTGTTTAGAAATATTTACAAAATAATTATATCCTTCAAACTCTGTCCCATCAACATATCCATTTCCTTTTGTTTTTGATCCAGAAACTGTTACAGCAAGACCATTGTCTAAGAGACCCGTAGAAACTGTTGCTCCGTATTTTTGATAACCATCATGACCAACGCCGACTAAAACACTTCCCCCTTTTTCAACATCTGTTGTTTTAGATAAAATGTTAATCGTACCACCTATAGACGGCACAGCAACTTTAGATGCTCCTAAACCTCTTTGAACTTGCATTGCAGAAGTTACATCTGCTAAACCAGCCCAGTTAGACCAGTATACTCTCCCATTTTCCATGTCATTTACTGGAACCCCATTAATCATCACAGCAACATTTTCAGAGTTAAAACCTCTTAGATTAATTCTACCATCCCCAAAACCACCACCAGATTTGGTAGCATATACCCCTGGAGTTGATTTTAAAATTTCGGGAAATTCTTGTGTTCCTAATTTAGCTTCTATCTCTTGAGCTTTAATTGTTGAAACAGCAACTGGTGTTTCTCTATCAACAGCAAAAGAAACTGCTGTAATTACAATTTCATCTAAGGTATTGTCAGAAGTTAATGTAATTGAACCTAACCCTTTTACTTCATCAGAAGCTACTGTATAGCTAATTGTTTTATTGGTATAACCAACAAAAGAGACTATTGCAGTTCCAGTACCTTCAGAAACTTTTAGGGTGAATTTTCCATCAAAATCTGTTGTGGTACCATTGGTAGTCCCTTTTTCAACAATATTTGCTCCTGGAAGTGGTCCGTCTTCAGCAAAAACAGTACCTGTAATTGTTTGTGCATAAATGGTTGACGACATTGTGAAAAATAACATCACCATCAATAATTGAGTAATTTTTTTCATGTGTTTTGATTGTTTTTAATGATTACAAGCATTTACTTCAACGTAAAACGCTTGTGTAAATTAAATTAGTTTAAAATTAACGACACAAAAATACGTTTTTATATCAATTAAACTTTAAGATAACATTAACTTTTTATCAACTTATTTTTACAAATTGTTAATAGCTTTATGAATAATATATAATATTAACTCATTAACAATCATATAATTGAATTAAGCATGTTAATTGCAAATTATTTTAGGTGTTTTACTTTATTTAATGACAATTAAATACTTTGTTTCGAATAGTAAAGATTGACTCAAAGACTTCGGGGTAGGAATAATGAAAGGGTGAATAACATCAGAATGTCATTCAGAGAAACGATTTTAAGAGTGACGAAGAATCTCAAAATAAAGATTCTTCACTTCTCCCGAATACTCGGGATTAGTTCTGAATGACATTCTGCAATCAGTAAACTCTTTGATTTTTAAAGATATTTCTTAGCCAATTCTTTACCTAATTCAACTCCAAATTGATCAAAACTGTAGATATTCCAAATATGACCTTGTACAAATGTTTTGTGTTCATACATTGCAATGAGAATTCCTAGGTTTTTAGGAGTTAGCTTGTTCATTAGTAATGAATTTGATGGTTTATTGCCTTCAAAAACTTTAAAAAGTAATAATTGTTGAATTTTATCTTGTTGATTGGCTGTTTTCAATTCTAAATGCACCTCTTCTTTAGTTTTTCCTAAATATAAAGCCTCAGCTTGAGCATAGAAATTTGCCATGAGTTTATTATGATGGTCAGTATTGCCATACAATGATTCTGAAAAACCTATAAAATCAACTGGAACTATCTTTGTGCCTTGGTGAATTAATTGCATAAAGGCATGTTGCACATTAGTGCCTGTATTACCCCAAATCACATTACCTGTTTGATAGTTCACTTTATTACCATCACGGTCAACCGATTTTCCATTACTTTCCATAGAAAGTTGTTGTAAATAAGGAACTAATTGTGTCAGGTACTGTGAAAATGGAATGACAACTTCTGATTCGGTTTCAAAAAAATTATTATACCAAATACTAATTAATGCTAACGTAACAGGAATGTTTTTATCAAAATCTGCTGTTTTAAAATGGGTGTCCATTTCATAAGCTCCAGTCAACAATTCGTTAAAATGCTCAAAGCCTAATGCCAAACTAATTGATAAACCCACGGCACTCCAAAGTGAATAACGCCCTCCAACCCAGTCCCACATGGTGAAAATATTATCAGCAGCAATTCCAAAATTAATAACTGATGCTAAATTGGTAGAAACAGCAACAAAATTATACTGAATATCCTCTTGTGTTGCACCTTTAGACAAAAACCATTTTTTAACCGTTTCAGCATTGGTTAACGTTTCTTGTGTTGTAAATGTTTTAGATACAATTACAAATAATGTGGTTTCTGGATTTAAATTTTTAATTGTTTCAAAAACATGATCTCCATCAACATTTGAAATAAAATGTGTGTGTAAATGGTTTTTATAATATTGTAAGGCGTCAACTACCATTCTAGGCCCTAAGTCAGAACCCCCAATTCCAATATTTACAACATCCGTAATTGCTTTGCCTGTATAGCCTTTATGCTTACCTGAAATTATTTGCTCTGAGAATCCTTTTATTTTTTGAAGCGTTTGGTCAACAGCACCCATAATGTTTTTGCCACCTACTAAAACTTTATTTCCAGATTTATTACGTAAGGCTGTATGTAAAACAGCTCTGTTTTCCGTTTCATTAATAATATCTCCAGAAAACATTTTCTCAATAGCATCTTTTAAATCTACTTCATTTGCCAATTCAAATAATGTTACCAACACCTCATCAGTAAGTCTGTTTTTAGAAAAATCTACCGTAAAATCATTTAGTTTTAATGTGTATTTTTCTTTTCTATCACTATCGTTTAAAAAAAGTGATTTCAATTCAATATCCTTAATTTCTTGATATTTATTTTGTAGCTTTTTCCAAGCTTCAGTTTGCGTAGGGTTTTGATTTTTTAGTGGCATAAATACTCTAATTTTTTGATATTTATTATTCTATTACTACGTTATCTAACTGTTCTTTTAAAGGAAGGATAAATTCTAGATAATTATTCTTTAATTCTTTTTCAATAGGTTTAGCAGATGGTAATTTTTGTTTAAAGGGATCTACTTGTTTTCCGTTTTTCCAAAAACGATAGCATACATGTGGTCCAGAAGTATTTCCTGTCATACCTACAGTGCCAATAACATCGCCTTGTTTAACATAATCTCCTTTTTTAACATTACGACGTCTCATATGTAAGTATTGCGTAGTATATGTTGAGTTGTGTTTGATTTTTACATAATTACCATTTCCACCTCTACGTGCAGAAGCAATTACTGTTCCGTTTGCTGTAGCCATAATTGGAGTGCCAACAGCCGCAGCAAAGTCGGTTCCTTTATGGGGTTTTATTCTACCATAATAACGTATATATCTTTTTAAATTATACCTTGAAGATATTCTACTAAATTGAAGTGGGGCTTTTAAAAATTGTCTACGTAAAGTATTGGCTTTTTCATCATAATAATCAGAAATGCTCTTAGTTGAATCGGTTACATATTTAAAGGCGTAAAAAGGGGTGTTTTTATGTTCAAAATATGCGGCTTTGATATCACCAATACCTACAGAGACAGTATCGTCAATAAATCGTTCTTCATAAATTACTTTAAATTTATCCTCTTTTTGAAGGTGAAAAAAATCAATCGCCCAAGCATAAATATCAGACATTTCATTTACCAGTGCATAATCTAACCCAGCTTCATCCATAGCTTCAGATAGTGATGTTTTAATACTCCCTGTGGCTTTTTTTATTACTGTTTTTACATGTTTTTTAAACGGTTGAGCCTTAATAGAATCTGTAAAATCAATAACTACATAATCTACTTTATTAGGTTGATAAATAAAAATTAGGGCTTTTTCTGTGGTGTCCTTTTTAGCCAATATGGTATATGGCTTACCAGCTCTTAGTCTACGGACATCAAAAGAGTCTTTAGAAGCTTCAACAATTTTGTGAATTTCAGGAAAATCAACATGGTTTCTATAAAGAATTTCACCAAAATTTTCATTCTTCCTTATCGTATCTTCAACAACTTTATAGTCATTATAGATATACCCAAACTTTTGAATAATTTTTGGAACTTCTACTTTTTCAACACTTTGTTCTTCTTTTTTAGCTTCTTCATTTTTACAAGAAAAAAACAAAACTAAAGCTATAAATGGTATAACGTATTTCAATTGATTTTTTGCATTTAATAAATAATGTGACAAAGCTACTATTTTAACTACAATCATTAATAGGATTTGAATAAAATTTTGTGGTCTTAAAAAACGTGGAATTAATTCATATAAGTCATTTAAAATAAGATTTTCTAAAAAATTATAGGGAATGAGTTTTTTAACCCTTTGTACATGCTTAAATCAGCTCTTAAAGATCCAACAGCTAATGAGGCTTTGATTCGTAATGGAATTTTATTTTTATCATCACTGACCCAAACAGTAATACTTTCTTTTTCTTTAAACACTCTACCTGCTTGTACTATCGGTCTAAATTTTACCGCAGCTACTTTACCAAACTTAGTAGTAATAACTTCTCTGCCTAATAGTTTTAATTTAAACGGAAAGTTTTTTTCATCAAAAAACATAGTTAACGTAACAACATCTCCTGTCTTCATTTTACTAATATCTTGGCTTCTTAAAAAGTACAAGGTAGAAATCATGTCTTGTACATTTTTATGTGTCGTATATTTACCTTCAGTATTATGTTTATAATCTTTAACTGTAGCTTTTTTAGTGGCTTGATTAAAAAGGACTTCTTTATTTTTAGTATGGCCACCTTCATTGATTTTTCTTAAAAACCGATAAGGTAATAGAGATTCTTTATAGAAATATGATTGATAAATGTCTTTTACCTTAAAAAACCAACCTGTAACACCTGTTGTTTTCCCTTTAGCAATAATATGAAAAGCTGCTTTGCCATTGTTTGTAGTTTCAGTAATCCTTAATGTAGCAGAACCTGCATTAAAAAAATTACTATAACTAACTCTATACTTTAAAAGCTCTCCTTTTTTAAAAGCTTTGGTTTGTGCATTTACAATTAGTGCTGTAAAAAGGAGTAGAAAGGCTATGTTTTTTTTCATGATTACTGGTTGTTTAAAACTAAAAATACAAATTCCGTTCCAAAAATTATTTTACCTATTCTTTATACGAAAAAATTAAGATACTATTTTATACGAGGTCAAGTTTGTAACTCCCCAATTGTCTAATTCTTCTGTGCTCCACAGCTCTGGAAAAAATATTCTCTTCTGGTATTTAGGGTGCATATATTTTTGCCAATCACTACCACCAGTAGCTTCTGTATCTTCTCCTTCACTTAATAAATATTTACAAGCAGCTTCATAATGATGCATTACCCAATTGATATTTACAGTATAATCAAAATGACGCATCGCATTTATCAAACCAATATCTTCTTTAATTTCTTTAGGAAGGCTTTTGTATTTATCATACAAATTGATTTCATTATATTCTTTCATTAATCGTACCAGTTTATCTTTATATTTATCTTCAAACTCTTTGAGTAGGTATGATTTTTTTCCTGTTTTATGGTCTTTTCCTGCAGCTTGCCAGTACATATTATCAAAAGCATGCTCATAAGGTGTATTTGTGTCTATGGTTGCTCTAAACCGAACATCAATCAAGTTAATAAGGTCAGTTGCACAAATTTCTATCATTCTATATTGTGCAGATTGGAATCCGCTTGCAGGAGTTAAGGTATCTCTAAATTTCATGTATTGAGCAACTTCCATACCTTCGCCCATAACATCAAAAGAAGTTGAGAGCATATCAAAATACCGACTTATTCTGCCCAATCTAGAACTAAAAAATTCTGCTGTTAAGTTTTTATGATGTGATATTTGTTGCATTTCCCATAAAATCATTTTAAAAATAAGCTCATTAATTTGATGGTACATCAAAAAAATCATCTCATCAGGAAAAACAGTTCGTTGCACTTGAAGATTCAATAAGGCATCTGTTTGAATAAAATCCCAATAACGAATAGGTTTACTGTATAACAACCCGTCAAGGTGTGTTTCTAAATTTTGATCAATAGCTTCATATTTATTTTTTAACAACTCAATTCTTTCTTCTATATTTTTGTCCATAATTTATTAATTTCCATTAGAATTATTACTAGAGATTCTTCACTTCACTCGTTCCTCATTTGTTCTGAATGACATTCTTCTATTAACCTGATTAATAATTATATTTGAATGTGTTTTCTATTTTTAGAATTTTTTCAGTGCTTTCTGTCACTTTAAAACGATCATCTAATCGGTGATTTACAATCCAAATAATTTTATCATCAGAACAGAGTAACCAAGTTGCTTCTTTTTGTATTAATGAAAACTTTTCATCTTTAAAATACTTGCTTACTTTTTTTTTACCTTGCATCCCTAAAGGGTAAAAATAATCACCTATTTTCCATTTACGAAGTGTTAAAGGCCAGTGAACTTTATTTTTATCAATAAATATAGTATTTAAATGACTTATTACGTTGTCATCGTTTAGTTCTGAAATTCTAAGCTTGATATTATTTATCTCGACTATAGTCTGATTTTCTTCAATACTAAATTGTAATTTTTCCTTATCGGATGCCTTTTCTGACACGATTAAAAAGTTTCGGTCTTTTAACAAACAATGTGTTTGACTAAACACTTGTTTTCCTGATTGAGCATCAAGCAAATTAACAACATCTTCCCAGGCTGTAAATTTATAATCTTTTAAAATTTCATATAGATACGCTTTAGGATATTTTAGCTTTTTAAGTGCAACAATATCTAATTTAAGCTGCTTGTCTTTTGTAAAAGTTATTACCTGTTCTTTTATGGTTGAAATAGCTTCATCAATAAGTTGGCGTGATTCTTTTAAGTGGCGAATTGTCTTTGAAAAACCGTCTAAAAAATTAGGATTTACTCCTTTTAATACTGGTATTACCTCATGCCTAATTTTATTTCTTAAATAGTTGGTTTCGGCATTACTAGCGTCTTCTCGCCAAGTCAATTTATGTGTTTTGGCATATTGCTTTATTTCATTTCTGGTAAAAGCCAATAAAGGGCGGATTAGGGTTTTGTTTTTTTCTGGAATTCCTGTCAAACCATCTAAACCCGTACCTCTACTCAAATTGATAATAAAGGTTTCTAGACTGTCATCAGCATGATGTGCAGTTAAAATATAATCAAATTTATGCTCTTTTATTAAATCATAAAACCAATCATATCTCAATTGTCTTGCGGCTAATTGAATGGAGAGTTTGTCTTGTTTAGCAAAAGTTTTAGTATTAAATTTTTTGGTATAAATAGCTGTTTTTAGACTCTTAGCTAATGCATTTACAAAAACTTCATCTTGATCAGAATCAGCACCTCGTAATTGAAAATTACAATGTGCTAGTGTTATATTGCAATCAAGTTTAACCAACAAATGAGCCAATACCACACTGTCTAATCCGCCAGATATAGCAAGTAATAGATTCTTCCCTTTTAATTCAGGAAAGTTGATAGTGATATGTTGATAAAATTGTACGAACAAAACTTGGTAAAGATACAATTTTGTTTAATCTCTAATGAATTTCAAAACACAAAAAAACCTCCATTAAAAAATTTAATGGAGGTTTTTAAAATTGTATTTTTAGTTAAGACTAACCTTTAACTAATGATTTATAATTTTTAATTTTTAATTCACCCAATACATTTAAAGCTTCTTCAACATAAATATCTTTGCTTAGATTTTCATGCCAAACCTCTCGTTTTTGTGCAAGAATAGAGTCCGCTTTTATCAATGGCAACTCATAGTTGGGCGATAAAAAGCTCAATTTATTTTTGTACTCGTAAATAGGTTTAAACTCATCTGCTTCTTTTTCTCTTTCCTTTAGGTCTTCTTTATATTTTTCATAATTTAAGAAGACTTTTGTGTCGTCTTGCCCTTCTTTTAACCACTTGGCATTTTTATCAATCAACATAAATTGCTCACTTGCTGCAATTCTTTTTTTACTGTTGTTTACGACTTCTTGAAAGTTTTCGTAACCATCCCAAAGGTTATAATTTGCACTTTCTATTTTATCCCATGACAATGGGTTCTCTTCATCACGTTCACCAATTTCCATATAAGAATATCTGTCTGGTAAAGAAATGTCAGACATAACACCTTTGAGTTGTGTTGAGCCACCATTAATTCTATAAAACTTCTGTATAGTCATTTTTAAAGCTCCCAAGTCTTTAGAATATTTATAATAATTATTAAGTGGTAATAAGTTTTGAACCGTACCCTTACCAAAAGTTTGTTTGCTCCCAATAATTACAGCTCTATTATAATCTTGCATTGCTGCAGCAAAAATTTCTGAAGCAGAAGCAGATAGTTCATTTACTAAAATTACCAAAGGTTTATTCCATTGAATATTAAAATCTTTATCAGAGCGTACTTTAGGCACACCGTCTTTATATCTTACCTGAACAATAGGTCCTTCTTTAATAAATAAACCTGCAATATCAATGGCAGTTTCTAATGATCCGCCTCCGTTATTACGTAAATCAATAATCAAGCCTTCAACATTTTCTTGGTTTAGTCTTTCTACTTCACGAGCCATATCTGTGGCAGAGTTTCTAAAGTTTTTTTCACTAAAATCAATATAAAATTTTGGAAGGTTAATCAATCCAAATTTTCTATCTCCTTTATTAACTATACTCGTTTTTGCAAAAGTTTCTTCTAATTCAACCACATCTCTAATAATAGAAATTACTTGTATAGCACCGTCTAATTTTTTTAAAGTTAGCTTTACTTCACTTCCCTTTTTACCTTTAATAAATTCAATAGCATCGTCTAAACGCATGCCAACAATATCTAAAGGTTCTCCGTCTGCTTGAGCTACTTTTAAAATAAGGTCACCAACTTCTAATTCACCTGCTCTCCAAGCTGGCCCGCCAGAAATAAGTTCTGCAACCTTTGTGTATTCTCCTTTCTTTTGTAATCTGGCTCCAATTCCTTCAATTTTACCCGCCATATCAATATCAAATCTCTTTTTTACTCGAGGAGCAAAATATGAAGTGTGTGGATCAAACTCTTGTGAAATACTATTGATATAAACAGAAAACAAATCTTCATCATCTAAATCATCTTTAAAATCAAAAAATTCTTCCATGCTTTTCAGCGTAGCTTCTCTTGCTTCAATTTCTAAGGCAGCAAATGTTTTCTTTTGGTATTGAGCAGAATCCTTTAATTTATCATCTTCAGCCTCTAATTTTGAATGTAAGCGTGATAAGGTTGATAGTTTTAATTGCTTTTGCCAATTAATAATCAATTCAACCTCATTTTTAGGGACTGTTTTTTTATCATATTTTACATCAAAAATTTCGTCTTTGGTAAAATCAAAAGGATATTTTAAAATCTCTTTATAAAACCCTTTAGACTCTTGTAATCTTTGTAAATATTTTTTAGTAACTGTTCTGTAAAAAGTCAATTTTTCAGCTTTAATTTCATCATCTATTTTATCTTTATAAACTTCAAAACTATTAATATCTTCTTGTGTAAAGAATCGTTTTGCAGGATCTAAATCTTCAATGAAGTCATTATAAATAGCTTCAGAAAAGTCATCATCAATTTCTTGTGGTTGATAATGCCCTTGAGTTAATGCATATTTTATCAATCCAAGTAGTATTTTATCTTTTTCTGGGTCAGCATTTTTTCTAATATTAAAACTTAACAATACTGCTGCCAATAAAATTATTGGAAGTACAATTTTATAATTTGATTTCATAAATTTAATCGTTTTCTTCATTTAGTTCAACTATCAATCAACTAAAATAGTGCCAATTATTCACTTTTTAGAGGTTTTAACATTTTTTTTACAATTGACAAGAGACTTTAGGATATTTCTATTCTAGAATAATCTTATTTGTTAACGTAAAAAAATGCTATTTTTGTATGTCTGATATAAAAAAATATGCGTAAAAAACCTTTAATTTTAGTATGTAATGATGATGGTATAACTGCACCAGGTATTAGAGCTCTAATTTCTGTAATGAATGAAATAGGTGATGTTGTAGTTGTTGCACCTAACAATCCTCAAAGTGGTATGGGGCATGCTATTACTATCAATACTACATTAAAATGCAACCCTGTTACTATTGATGAAGGTCCTCAATTAGAATATAGTTGCTCAGGCACACCTGCCGATTGTGTTAAAATGGCAGTTAGTGAGGTTTTAAATAAAAAACCTGATTTATGTGTTTCTGGTATCAATCATGGTTCTAATGCTTCATTGAATGTTATCTATTCTGGCACAATGAGTGCTGCAGTTGAAGCGGGTATTGAAGGAATTCCGGCAGTAGGCTTTTCATTATTAAATTATAAATGGGATGCCAATTTTGAAGTTTGTAAAAGCTATGTAAAAAAAATAACATCATCTATTTTACAACAAAAACTACCCGAAGGTATTGTGCTTAATGTAAACATACCTGACCTAAAAGAAGAGGAGATAAAAGGAATTAGAGTTTGTAGACAGGCACATGGCAATTGGAAAGAGAAATTTGAAAAACGTGTAAGCCCGCAAGGAGAAGATTATTATTGGCTTACTGGAAAGTTTGAAAACCTTGACCAAGGAGAGGATACAGACCTTTGGGCTTTAGAAAATGGTTATGTTTCGGTAGTCCCTGTAAAATTTGACTTGACTGCCCACCACTATATTCAAAAATTAAATAATTGGAATTTATGATTACTAAAGAAATACTTATTGGCTTTTTAATTGGTTTAGCTGCAACAGCAGGAGGCTTTTTTTTATATGTAGAATATGCTTTAGATGGTACTTTTCAAGATGCTTTGTGGGTGTTAAAGGAAAATAGTTTGTACGGACAAGTACTAAGTATAGCAGCCATTCCTAATTTATTAGTGTTTTTTGTTTTTATTAAAAAAAAGAAAGATTATAAGGCTAGAGGTGTGCTTATAGCTACACTTTTTGTAGCATTATTAATATTAATAGCACAGTTTATTTAAGGAGAAAACCAGCGTATGAAATATTATATAATTGCCGGTGAAGCTTCAGGAGATTTGCATGCGTCAAATTTAATGAAGGCTATTTTCAAAAAAGACCATGAAGCTGAAATTCATTTTTGGGGAGGTGATTTAATGCAAAAAGTTGGAGGAACACTGATTAAGCATTATAAAGAGTTATCTTTTATGGGGTTTATTGAGGTGATAATGAATTTGGGTACCATTTTTAAAAACATTTCTTTTTGTAAAAAAAATATAGCTGAATTTAACCCAGATGTTATTATATTTATTGATTATTCTGGGTTTAATTTACGAATAGCAAAATGGGCAAAACTTCAAGGATTCAACACTAATTATTATATTTCACCTCAAGTTTGGGCTTCTAGAGCAGGTAGAATTAAAAAAATAAAAAGAGATATTGATAAAATGTATGTAATTCTTCCTTTTGAAGAAGCTTTTTATAAAAAACATGGATATAAAGTCACTTTTGTTGGACATCCTTTAATTGATGCAATTGCTGAAATAAAATCAGTAGATGAACAACAGTTTAGAAAAAAATATCAATTAAGCAATAAACCAATTATTGCTTTATTACCTGGAAGCAGAAAACAAGAAATCACCAAAATGCTTTCCATAATGTTAAAAATGGTTGATAAATTTAAAGATTATCAATTTGTAATTGCAGGTGCACCTAGTCAAGATTTTAATTTTTATCAGCCTTTTATAAAAAATAATAAGGTGAAATTTATCCAAAATAAAACTTACGATTTACTGTCAATGTCATTCGCAGCTTTGGTTACTTCTGGTACAGCAACATTAGAAACAGCCTTGTTTAAAGTCCCTCAAGTAGTTTGCTATAAGGGTAGTACTATTTCTTACCAAATTGCAAAACGGATTATTACTATAAAATTTATTTCTTTAGTGAATTTAATTTTAGATAAAGAAATTGTCACAGAACTTATTCAACATGATTTCAATGAAAAAAAATTAAGACAAGAGCTCACTAAAATATTAGAAGATAAGCATAGAAAAGAACTCTTTTTAGAATATACCAAATTAGAAAAAATATTAGGTGGTAAAGGAGCGAGTGAAAAAACTGCAGAATTGATCGTGGCAAACTTAAATAAAAAATTTCTTGAAACCAACTATCCCCGAGGCAAGCCATAGGGGTATTTCGCTGGTTTCATACCCAGTCAAGCTGGGTACACGTTTTGACCTTAGAGTCAAAAATCGAAATTTGGTGTTTTACCTCATCCGAAACTGCAAAAAGGCAGTTTCGACCTCTCCTTGAGAGAGGTGAATCAGAAACCTCGAGGCCTACTTCCGCCAAAATGGCTACATGAAGGCGTGACAGAGCCTGAATTCTTTTCGATTAAAAGCTTAAAATTATTACGCTTTTTTGATTTCTTCGTAAATTGCACCTAATTTAATTCATCACATGAAATTATTAAAATTTTTACTCATTCTTTCAATCTTTTTAGAAGGTTGTTCAAGCCACAACATTACTGATACAAAAACACCTCAACAATCTTTTAAACCAACATTAATTTTGG
>Ga0256834_1001432_pt1 | contig 16232 bp, 18 predicted proteins | sample 4281140metaG_FD_190536 | JGI IMG/M metagenome (GOLD analysis project Ga0256834, IMG submission 190536) | Hydrothermal vent microbial communities from East Pacific Rise, Pacific Ocean - 4281-140 | ecosystem: Environmental > Aquatic > Marine > Hydrothermal vents | place: Pacific Ocean: East...
TAATACTGCAGGCTACGTCTGTGGAAATGTAGGTCGCTGCCACTTTGAGTTATATCCTTAATTATTTTATCTCCCATATTTGATTTTATCAATCCATTAGCTTCTTATCTTTACTATTTTACTCTTCATAGTTATTTGAATTCCGTGTAGTGTGATTAAATTATAAAATTGGAATTATTTAATTAAATCTATAGAATTACTAAATTATATTTATATATAGTATTGAAAAATAAACAATTATAGACTATTGACTATTATTCTTTTATGCTTTAAGTTGATGTTTAGTTTAGGAGTACTAGACTATAAGTTAATATGTTTGGACAAAACATAAATAAAAGGAGTAACTATGAAGAGAATTATCAAAGCGTCACTTGTCACGGTTATGGCACTTTCAAGTGTAAATGCATCATCATTAAGTACTAAACTTAGTACCCTTGAGACAGAGTTGGCTGACCTTAAAAAGCAGGTTAAAAAACAAAATAAAAAGCTTAATAAAGTAAAAGCACATGATGCGAATGACAATATTAAGTGGGGTGCAGACCTAAGAACAGCTATCGATAATATTAATTATGATTTAGCAAATGGAGATACTGCAGGTAAAAATGACTTAATGTCTATGAGACTTTGGTTAAATATGGAGTTTGCTCCAGATACAAATAATGTTTTTAAGGGACAGCTTTCTATGAATAAAGCATTTGGAGCAGACTTTGGAAGCCCAGCTAATAGAAACTTCAGTCTTGGTGGTCAATTTGATTGGACGGGTAATGAGGCATTAACAAATAATACTCTTAAGGTTAGACAAGCATATTGGCTATATTTGGGAGATAAGTTTTTTGGAGCTGATATTCCTTGGACTTTTTCTGTAGGTAGAAGACCTTCAACAAATGGATTTTTAGCTAACTTAAGAGATGATGATGGTGCAGCTTCACCTCTTGCACATGTAATTAATGTTGAGTTTGATGGATTGAGTTCTAAGCTTGATCTTTCAAATATTACTGGTATACCAGGTATGAGTATTAAGCTTTGCATGGGACAAGGTTCTACAAATGCACAGCCGTTATTTACATCTACTACTCCTTATGCAGATGGAGATTCTAGTGGTGTTGATGATATAAAACTTGCTGGCTTTATATTTGAACCATACAATGATGGTCAATTTATCGTAAAATCTACATGGTATAAAGCATTTGATTTACCAGGACAAGATGGTGTACCTGCTATGGATATGACCAATCCAAGGAATCCGTCATTAACGAATATCTCTGCCTCACCATTTCAACAGTATGGAGACATGCAAGGTGCAGCACTTTCTGTACTTATTGATGGTTTAACGGAAGAGGGATATTTCTCTGATGCTAAACTATTTGGTTCTTTTGCTTGGAGTAAAACTGAACCTGAATCAGGAAGTAGTATGCTTGGTTCAACTGAGAGTGAAACTGGTACATCGTATTGGATTGGTGCTCAACTTCCTGTGACAGATAGTGGTACATTAGGACTTGAATTTAATCATGGGTCTCAGTATTGGAGACCCTTTACTTATGCTGAAGATACTATGATTGGTTCTAAAATAGCAGCACGTGGTGATGCTTTTGAAGCATACTTTAATTATCAACTTACAGATTCCTTGAGTGCTCAAATTAGATATACTAAAATCGATTATGAATATACGGGTAGTAATGGGTTCTTTGGTAACTACTCAGGTGGTGCTAATAAGATTGAAGATATGAAAAATGGTGCTAATGCCTTTACTGCATTAGGTGGAACTGTTGATGCCGGTGGTGCACATAATATTGGTGTAGTAACTGGAAATTTGATGGCACAAGGTATGCCACAAGCACAGGCACAGCAAGCGGCAGGTGAAATGGCGGGTGCAGCACTTTTCCTTCCTAATGTTGTTGAATCAGCACAAGATTTAAGATTTTATATTAGATATAGATTTTAAAATATTTAACAAAAGGATTTATTCCTTTGTTAAACTCTCATGTGATACACAAATAGCCCACTTTTCTTCTTTACACTATCTTACTAATATTTAGTGAAAAGAAGTTTAGTGTAAGTGTGTATTTATAAACATAAAATAAAAAGGAGCACATATGAAACAATTAACAAAAGGATTGTTACTAATATTACTAGTAACTACAGGCTTGATGGCGGTAGAGGCTAAAGATGTAAAACAAGAGATAGCTACAAAATTTCAGACAGATATAGTTACACAAGATGTACAGATATTTACAGCTGACAATACGGATGGGAAGATAACACCTAAAACTATAGAGGAAGCATTTGTAAAAGAAGGATTTTTCATCTCTGAACATAGGGATATGAATGCACCTTTCGTTGCTTCTTTTAAAGAAACAAGTTTTGATATATATAATTTATTTACCGTGTATAGAAAAGATACAGTACGAAACTTGGCAACATCATATCCAGAGATTGGACTTTTTACACCTATGAGTATGTCTATTTATGCAAAGAAAGGGTCAAAAACTATTTCTATAGCATTTTTATCTGCTAGGGCAAGCGCTAAAATGATGAATATTCCTGAGGATAATAGTGAAATGGTAGCACTTGGAAAATCTATAGCTATTGCCTTACACGCTGCTATGCCAAAGGGAGCCTTGGAGACCGTAAAATATAAGATGAAGAAACCAGCAGGTAAACTTATAGCCAGAGCTACATTAGACATCGAAAAAGATGCAGATTGGGAAGATGTTAAAGATGATTTTCAAATGGAGTTTGAGGGCTCACTTGCCCCGAGCGGTTTCATATTGGCAGGGTTTACAGATCTTGGGTATGACTTTGAAGAAAATAATATTACAGCATATCATTATTATGATACCTATTCAATTTGTAAACTAGAAGTTATTTATGTAGTTGCAAAAACTCATCCAGAAGCAGGAGCATTTGCACCTTGTTCTGTTTATATGTATCAGAAAAAAGATGACAATAAGATGCATATGGGATTCCCCTCTGTGCATAAATGGATTGCAGCAATGGGCATAGAAGACAAAGAATCAATAGATGTACTTTTAGATGCACAAAAGAAATTTGAAATAATTTTAAAAAAGTTAACAGTAAAGAAAAAGTAGTAGTATATAAGGTGAAATAGTTATTCACCTTATATATTATCGATTAAATAAACTTTATCGCCCTCTTGCACGATACCACCTTGAAGTACTTTTGCAAAAATACCTCTGTCTTTTTTCAATAATGTAGGTAACCTTTTATCTATAGTTGACAAATGTTCGCACATTGTACAGGGTTGTGATATTTCTATAAGAATATTTTGACCAATTTGAAGTTTAGTTTTGTTTGGGAGATGATAGAGGTTATAATTCAATAATATATTTTCACCTAAGGTACCATAAGGCATTGAAATATTATGTTCTAAAGCCAAAGAATAGCTATCTACGGTAGTTATGAGAATTGAACGGTTTATATCTTTTGCATAGTATTTGTCATCTTGGATACCTTGTGTATCTAAAGTAATATGTTGTTTAGAGAGACGAGATTCTCCCCCTCTTTGAGAAGCAAATAAGTGAATAATTCTACCAATATAGTTCATGAGTCTTCTTAAATTTTTTATTTTAAAATTGTAGCATGAATAGTATAAATTGAAACCATAAAAATTTTATTTTTATAAAATAGTACAACTATTATTTACTTATGGATTTAATATATTTAATTGATTAATGTGTAGTGGTAATGTTACAAATAAGAAGATTAAATAAGATATATATATTTTATTAATGATTTTTTTAATAATTTTATCAATATTTTTATATACTAGTGCGTATGTGATTTTTGTTAAACTTACAAATACTTAAATCATTTTAAAATTAATCAAGGAGGACAAATGAATAAGATAGATAATGTGTCTAAAGATGAACTTACTGTTGCTACTGAAGAATCAGCATCAAGAAGAAGCTTCTTCAAAAAGACAGCAGCTTATTCTATAAGTGCATTAGCTGCGGCTAGTGTATTGGCACCAGTAAAAGTAAAAGCAGAAGACGATCCCGCAATAATTGAGGAACAACCATGGGCTACAGCATGGGGTACACCTGTTACTGATAACCTTTATGGATTGCCTTCTCCATATGAAAGTAATGTGACTAGGAGAACAACAGAATTGTTGTCTTCTGGAAATATGAGAGCATCTATTGCAGTAACACCAATTCAGGATATTACAGGGATTATTGTACCTAATGGATTATTTTTTAACAGACATCATGGGGGTACACCTGAGATTGATCCTAATAAACATAGACTTATGATTCATGGGCTTTTGGAAAAACCTCTTGTGCTTACTATGGACCAACTAAAAAGATATCCAAATGTTACAAGAATTCACTTTATTGAATGTCCTGCAAATGGTGGACCAGAATGGAGAAACCCACAGTTTCCTTCTATCCAATTTGCTAAAGGATTTATGGCTTGTGCTGAATGGACTGGTGTATATCTGAAAGATATTTTAAAAGACCTTGGTCTTAAACCGGAAGCTAGATGGATGTTAGCTGAAGGTGGGGATAGTTCTCATATGGGTAGAACTGTGCCTATAGATAAAGTACTTGATGATGCCATGATTGTTTGGGGTCAAAATGGTGAAGCATTACGACCGGAACAAGGATATCCTATTCGCTTACTTCTCCCAGGTTGGGAAGGTAACTTGATGGTGAAATGGTTGGCAAGACTTGAGTTTGCATCTGAACCTTTTTATGCGAAAGAAGAGACAGCAAAATACACGGCATTGACAAATAAAGATGGTAAAGCTATTCAGCATTTTTATGCAAATGAAGTAAATTCTGTTATTTCTTCACCATGTCCAGAAAAGCCATGGACTGATCTTAAGAAAGGTGATACAGTAGAAATTGAAGGTCTTGCATGGTCAGGAATGGGCACAATAGAGGGTGTTGATATTTCTTTAGATGGAGGTAAGAACTGGGTTGAAGCAAGTCTTAAAGGTTTAGTATTACCACAGGCATGGACTAGGTTTTCGTATATCTATAAATATGAAGGCAAACCTCTTTTCCTTTCAAGTCGTGCAAGAGATGATGCTGGATACGTACAACCAAGTATTAAACAAGAAAGAGATGCTGTAGGTATAGAAGGTGTGTACCATAGAAATGGTATTCATACATGGGAAGTAACAGAAAAAGGAGAAGTGCACAATGTTCAAATCTTATCGTAAATTATTATCGACAGTTGCAGTTGTAGCATTAGTTTCAGTTTCTGCAATGGCAGCAAGTGATGCCTCACGAACTTATATAAATGGAAAAAAAGTAATTGATGGAGGTATGACTTACCCTGTTAAAAATGGTATGACTTCTGTTTATCACGTGAATACACAAAAAAATTATAAAGATGTAAAATTTGGTAGACCTGCAACACTCAATGAGATTAAAGCTTGGGATATTGATGTAATGCCTGATGGTACAGGGTTACCTGAAGGTAAAGGTTCCGTAGAAGAGGGTGACGAGATTTATGAAGCCAAATGTGCTTCTTGTCACTTTGATTTTGGTGCAGGTGGTGCAGGGTATCCAGCATTACAACAAGGTAATGCGTATGAAGCACAACAGACCTTGAAGAATCAGAGATTGCATCCTGATGATGATGGACCACATCGTAACTTTGGTTCCTACTGGCCATATGCGAGTACAGCATGGTGGTATATTAAAACAGGTATGCCACATCCTGCACCACTATCTTTGACTGATGATGAAGTATATGCTCTTATGGCGTATATGTTATCAATTAATGAAATTACAATAGATGGTGAAGAATTAGAGGATGAATATGTCCTTGATAGAGAAAAGTTTTTAAAGATTGTTATGCCAAATAAAGATGGGTTTATCCCGGTAGTTGATGGTGAAAATGGTTTAGAAAATGCACGTAAGTTTTATGATGACCCTAAAAACTTTGGCGGAAATAAAAAAAGATGTATGAAAAACTGTTTTGATGGTGAAGCAAAAGTGGCTCGTATCCAAGGTGTTGGGATTAGTGACTTTAATCCTCCACTTTCTAGTAAAAAAGAGAAACCTGCCAAAAAAGAAAGTACAGGGAATAAATCTAAAGAAGCTTATGAAGCATCGTGTGCAGTATGTCATGCGACAGATGCGATGGGTGCTCCAGCTGTAGGTGATAAGAAAGCATGGGAAGCAACTTTGAAAAAAGGTCTTGAAAAAGTATATCATAATGCTATTCATGGAATTAACGGTATGCCACCTAAAGGTGGTGCAAGTGTATCTGATGATGAAATGAATGGTATTGTTGACTACATGATAGAAGCATCTAAATAAGAACTTCTTATCACTATTATTACACAATGAACTAATATAATCAGAAATGAGTTTGTGAAATCTCATTTCTAAAATAGAAAGGAAACTAAATGAAAAAAAATATCGTGAGTCTTGTTGCAATTGCAGCAATGACAGTAAGCTTAAGTGCTACAGACTATAGAGCAGAGAAACCAGATACATGGACTGCAAAAGATGTACCATCAGCAATTAAAGCACTTTATGGAGAAATTACTCCTGTAGATGGAGATATTAAACTTAAAGCTCCTAAAGTTGCAAGTAATGGAGGGGCAATTCCCGTTTCACTTAAAACAGATATCCCTGCTAAATCAATAGCAATTTTTCAAGATGCTAACCCTGAAGCAGCAGTAGCTGTATTTACCGTGCCTGAAGGGGCAAAAGCAGATTTTGCTATGAAAATTAAGATGAAAAAATCAGGTTCAATTACGGCAGTTATTGAAGGAAAAGATGGTAAATTTTATTCTAAAAAATTATCATTAGAAGTTGCTCTTGGTGGATGTGAAGGTTAGACCTTCACATATTTTTAAGAGACTATTTAAAATAAAAGGAAAACATATGAGAAAATTAATTTTAGCACTATCAAGTGTAGCACTTATGGCTACAGTAGCAATGGCAGAAGCTCCAGCTACAACAGGAACAGCAACTGAAGTAAAAATGAAAATTAAGGCTAAAGAAAAAGATGGTGTAGTGAAAGCGAAAGTTGCTATTTCACATAATATGCTTACTTATGATCAAGCAAAGAAAAAAGGGAAGGAAGCAAATTTCATCACTCATATCACTGGGACAGTGGGAGATAAAGTAGTTTATGATGCTTCTACTAGTCAATTTCTCTCTAAAAATCCATTGATTAAATTTGCATTTAATGGTAAAAAAGGTGATGAAATAAAAATTACATATACTCAACTTAAAGGTGAGACATTCTTCGCAACTAAGAAAATTAAATAATTTTCTCTACTGCCTTCTTGGCAGTGAGATTATTAATAAGTATCTTTTGGGATATTTATTAATAATATATTAGCTTACTTTATTTAGGTATTATGAACCAGTGTATTACCTCTCTACTCAGAGTCTCTTTTTTTCTTTTGGCAAAATGTGCATTCAAATCAAAGTTTTCTTTCCCATAATTATCTTTATACTCTTTAATAAAATATGCATATCGACTTTCTTTTATAGCGGTTATAGTATAGGTTATCTTATGGCAAGTTAAATTGTCTAGAGGGATAGTTTCTCTAGAATGTTCATTTACATTGATACTGGCATATCGATTTTCTACTTCTCGTGTCATATTCATTTCAACATATGCTCGCATAGAGGCAAAGATATGCTCAAATTGTTTAAGGGGCATATCGGTTGTTATTATTTCTGTTGCAAGCTCTTTAGAATAGCCCCAGGCACCAGCAATGTCTAAGTTTGAATCAAAGGCTGTGTTAATAATGTCTTTCAGGTCACCATTACAAGAAAGTGAGTCAAAAGTAGACATAGGTTTATAGTCCAGCTTCTTTAATTGATTCTGTTCTTGCATGAGCCATGAGGGGCTCAAAGATAAGTTTGAGACTACCATTACTCATAATGTCATCAAGGGCATATAAGGTCAGCCCTATACGATGGTCTGTAAGTCGATTTTGCGGATAGTTATAGGTACGTATTTTTTCTGAACGCGACCCTGAACCTACTTGAAGTTTTCTTTGACTTGATGACTCATCTAGACTTTTTTGTAGAGCAGCCTCATAGACTCTAGCTTTAAGGACTTTCATCGCTTTTGCTTTGTTTTTATGTTGTGATTTTTCATCTTGAATGGCGGCAACTATTCCGGTAGGAATATGGGTTAGTCGTACAGCAGAATCTGTAGTATTTACAGATTGACCTCCACAACCACTTGAGCGATAGGTATCCATTTTAATTTCATTCGGTTTTATATCTACTTCAACATCATCTACTTCTGGAATGACAGCTACTGTAATAGCTGAAGTGTGTACTCGTCCTTGTGTCTCGGTATCTGGCACTCGTTGCACACGGTGGATACCTCCTTCATACTTGAGGATTGCATAGACATTTTCTCCAGATATTTGTGCGATAAGTTCTTTATAGCCACCTGCGGTACCATCATTACTACTCATGATCTCAATTTTCCAACCAGCTTGTTCTGCGTAGCGTGAGTACATACGAAAAACATCGGATACAAAGAGTGCTGCTTCATCCCCTCCTGCACCAGCACGAAGTTCTAAAATAATATTTTTATCATCATTTTTGTCTTTAGGGAGCATAAGTATTTTTATATCGGCTTCTAGTTTAGGGAGCAGTGGCTCTAGTTCAGAGAGTTCCTCTTTTGCAAGTTCTCCCAACTCTGGGTCACTTAAGAGTTCTTTGTTTTCATCTATTGCATCAGCAGTCGCTATGTAGTATTTTGCTTTTTCTACTAAGTCAGCTAAGCCTGATTGTTCTTTGCTCAGTTCTGTCATACGGTTGATGTCGGAAGCAATGTCTGGTGAGCTAAGAAGTTCTGTAATCTCGTTATGTCTGGCTATAAAAGGTTGTAATTTTTCTTTGAACATTATGAGTTCTTTATATTGGAATATTTTGGGGTATTATAGGATAACTAGCCTTGAAGGCTAGTTGGTGGAGTAAAATGAAGAGCTATGCTTCGATTTTATTTACCATTTTATGAAGACGGCTTACTTTTCTTGCTGCTGTTGTTTTCTTAAGAAAACCTTTGCTTACAAGTGAGTGGATATTTTTATTTGCTGTTAGAAATGCAGCAGTTGCTGCAGTTTTATCTGAAGCTTCTACTGCTTCATGTACTGCTTTGACGATATTTTTTATTCTCGTTCTATAATATCTGTTTCTTTCTGTTTTTTTAGCTGATACTAAAATACGCTTTTTTGCTGATTTGTTGTTTGCCATAATGCTTCCTTGCTTCAATGTATTTAGGTGTATGTTTATCACTGTTCATTAATATTTTAGTGAAAAATAGTTCGCGAATGATAGCTAAAAAGAGATTAAAGATTTATTAATCTGTAGATTAACTGAGATATTAAATATTTTTGGTAAAATTAACGTTGATAAATATATAGTTAAGGAAATATCTTGGAACTTTTTGGAACAGATGGTGTACGTGGGAAAGCGGGTGAAAAGGTAAGTGCAGTAAATGCGATGAAACTTGCCATGGCTACAGGGATTTATTTTAAACAATTTTCAAGAACAAAAAAGATTCTTGTGGGGAAAGACACGAGACGTAGTGGGTATATGATAGAGAATGCTATCGTCTCTGGGTTAACAGCCGTAGGGTTTGATGTGATACAAATAGGGCCTATGCCTACACCAGCAATTGCTTTTTTAACTGCAAGTATGCGTTGTGATGCAGGGATTATGATATCTGCTTCACATAATCCATATTATGATAATGGTATAAAGTTTTTTGATTGGGGGGGTAATAAATTAAATAAAGATAGAGAAAAAGAAATTGAAGCTATTTATAATAATACGGCTTTGATTGAATCATCACAAGTTACAGATAAAGAAATAGGTAAGTCAAAACGTATTGATGATGTAATTGGTCGCTATATCGTACAGATTAAAAATTCTTTCCCACGAACATCTACTTTATGGGGTAAACGTGTTGTCATCGACTGTGCAAATGGTGCAGGGTATATTGTTGGTCCCACAATACTCCAAGAGTTAGGAGCAGAAGTTATTGTTATAGGTAATGAACCAGATGGTTTTAATATTAATGAGGGATGTGGTGCAATGCATCCTGAAAATCTTGCAAAAGTTGTGCTTGATAAACGAGCAGATATTGGGATTGCTCTTGATGGTGATGCTGATAGATTGGTATTAGTGGATGAAAAGGGTAAAGTGATTGATGGTGATAAGTTAATGGGTGTTCTTGCTGTGTATCTTAATAAGCAAGGGTTACTTAAAGGTGGGGGCATGGTAGCAACGGTCATGAGTAATCAAGGACTTGATGAGTATTTGACCTCCAATAAACTTAAATTGCTTAGGTCATCTGTTGGAGATAAGCATGTTGTTGAGATGATGCAGCAAAATGATATGAACTTTGGTGGTGAACAAAGTGGGCATGTTATTTTTTCTGATTATGCTAAAACAGGTGATGGTCTTTCTTCTGCACTACAGGCACTTGCCTATTTGGTTGAAACAGAGAAGAAAGCCAGTGAAATCTTTAATCCCTACGAGTCGTATCCTCAACTTTTAGTCAATCTTTTGATAGATGAAAAGAAACCTTTAGATAAACTAGAAGGATTAGATACATTAAAAAAGAAAATAGAAGGTCTTGGTATGAGACATTTATTTCGTTATTCTGGCACAGAGAATAAAATACGTCTTTTACTTGAAGGTAAAGATGAAAAAGTACTAGAAAAGACGATGGAAGAGTGTAAAACTTTTTTTAAGAGTGTCTTGGCTTAATGCGAACATTCTTTATTTTTTTTCTTGTTTTACTAGGGACATTTATTATTGACCAAAATATTAAAAATATTTTTGTTGAAGGCTATTACCAAGCGGGAGAGTGTATTGACCTTGAATTGCATTATAACAAAGGCGTAGCCTTTTCTATGTTTTCATTCTTGGGACCCTATTTAAAATGGATACAAGCAGTACTTGTTGCTATTATCGTATTTGTTATCTTTAAAGAAGGATACTTAAAACGTTATGCTTTCCCTGCGGGATTATTAGTGGGAGGAGCATTAGGTAATGTTTATGATAGGTTTATCCATGAAGGCGTAGTAGATTATGTTGCTTGGCATTGTGGGTTTAATTTTGCGGTGTTTAATTTTGCTGATGTTGCTATAGATTTAGCAGTAGTGATACTTGTTATTATGATTTATTTTTTCCCTGAAAAAGATAAAACTGAGATTAAATGAAAATAGCATTTTTTATTTTTTCGCTCTGTTTGCTTCTTGAAGCAGGGGTGTCTTCTATTAATATAGCTCCTAAAATGATAGACAATCATTTTATGGGGATTAAAATACTAGATCAAAAAGAACTATTCTTTGATAATATTCAAGGAGTCAAGTTTGCTGAACTTTCTGATGTAACGTATGATGATAAGACAAATATTTTATATTTTGTTGGAGATAAAGGGTCACTTTTTTCTTTTCGTGCACATTTCAATAACAAGATAAAGGTACTTAAACCTTTACAGGCTAGTCGATTAAAAAGTAAAAAAGGTAAGAAATTTAAAAAATGGAAAAGAGATAGTGAAGGGCTAACGATTGATGGAAAGAATAGGTTAATTATTTCTTTTGAGGGTCAAGCTAAGATAGCTTGGTTTCATAAGAATAGTAAAAGGTATGGTAGTCTTATTAAAAAATATTCTTTACCAAAAGTATTACGTTATGGTAAAAACTACAGAAGTAAAAATAAATCTTTAGAAGCACTTGCATGGCATAAAAAATATGGATTGCTGACTGCTACAGAGTGGCCATTAAAAAAAGATGATAAGAAACGACAAACCCTTTATGCATTGTCGGGTAAAAAGTGGCATTTTAAGGCTGAACCAGAAAGTCGAAGTGCAGTGGTTGCTATGGAAGTGATGGATGAGGATAACATACTGGTTTTGGAACGTTCGTATACAGGATTGCTTGCACCTTTTGTCATTACATTAAAAAAAGTAACTATTAAAAATTGTAAACAAAGACTATGTCCTGTGGAAATATTGGCAAAGATGAATAGTCATGAAGGATGGGATTTAGATAATTTTGAGGGTTTAGCTAAAGTAGGGAAGAACCGTTATGTTATGGTAAGTGACAATGGGGATAATTTTTTTCAAAAAACTCTACTAATATATTTTGAGGTACTTTAAATTAGATGATTAAAAAAGTTTTATATGTTTTTGTTCTTTTCTTGGTGATTGGTATGGTTTATTTAGGGACTAAGTTCTACAAAGAAGCTGAGGTAGGATTTTACTTCTTTTTGGCGTATGTAATTGTGTCTATGATGGTGAGCTTGAGTACCGATAAAATGTTGAATGAGAGAATGAACTAAATTACCATTTCCACATCATCATGGTCTTCAAAATATTTGAATATTTTGTTTCTTTCCTCTTCCGTCTCAACACTACAACTGGTATTATAGGTTGTAAACTTTCCTGTTTTTGAAATATTTCCTAGGGAACACAGATGTTCTTTTTTACCCATAGCTTCTTTAATGCAAGATAAGAGTTTTTCTTTGTCTCTACCTATGAGTTTAAATCCCCAGTTTGTAGGGTAGGTTATATCGGGTTTAGTTTTGCATGATTCTTCTAAAATGAGTTTATCTTTTGAAGTCGCCACTGTTTCCTCCTGATTTTTTTTCTAGTTGTATATTTTTAATGACCATCCCTTTATCTATGGCTTTTAGCATATCATAAATGGTGAGTAGTCCTACACTAACGCCAGTGAGAGCTTCCATTTCTACACCGGTTTGACCATTAAGTTTAGTGGTAACTGTGAGTTTAAATCCTGGGAGTTCAGGAAGTTCTTCTATGTCAGTTTTTACAGATGTAATCAAAAGAGGATGACACATGGGGATAAGGGTTGAGGTTTGCTTGACTGCTTGAATAGCTGCGATGACCGCAGTTTGTAGTACGGGACCTTTTTTGGCTGTGTTTTCTACAACTGCATCGAATGCAGGCTTACCTACCTCTATAGTGCCTGATGCGGTGGCTATTCTCGTTGTTGCTGGTTTATCACCTACATCAACCATTTTTGGTTTATTTTGTTCATCTAAATGCGTTAAATTCACGTATGTACCTTAGAGATTAAATTTGTATTATTTTAGCATAAATCAATAAAAAATATAGTTATGACGATAAAAGTATAAAATAACTTGACTTTAATCACCAAAAAAGATATTATGATTGAAAATTTAAGGGAATCGAATGGTTTGTGCGTATATACGACAGGCACCATATTTGGATAACTTGGTGATACAAAAGAATAATATTCTAGCTTTTTCTCATTATAAAGATATTAATGTTGAACAAGAGGTTATAGAATATGCTACAAAAGATTTACCTATAGAAGAGCGTAAAGAATTTGAAATATTTTTAAAGTCTTTAGCGGAGGGAGAATACACAGTACTTGTTGCTTCCTTGTCGGTGCTTAGTAGTCGCATGGATGAGTTGGTAAAGATTATTAACTGCATGCTTAGCCATACGGTGGATTTGTGGATTTGTGATATTCATTTACTTATAAATAGGCATACAAAGATGACAGATATATTTCCTTTACTAGAAAAGCAGAGAAAGCAGGCAAAAGGTGAAGTTTCTTTGGGGAGGCCAAAGGGAAGTAAGTCAAATTCTAAATTTGATGTTTATCATAGTGAGATTATATCTATGCTTTCACAAAAACAGACGGTAAGTGCTATTGCACGTACGTTAGAGGTAAGTCGTTCATCTTTAAAAGACTATGTTGAATCTAGAGGTCTTAAAAGTTTAGTATCAAGTATCGGTAGTGCAGTTGTAAAATTAGAAAATAAAGAGGTGGACAATATTGTATTAATTTGTCCTTTTGAAGCAGAAGAATTAGAGCGAAAGAGAGTATCATAATGGAAGCTACAATCACAACAAATGAAGTGCAATCATCAAATCCTACCCCAAAACCCAAAAAAAATAGTGCAAAAGAGTATTTATCTGGTTGGGTGCCCTATAGAATAAAAAGATATTGGGCGTATGTAATTGCAACAATTCTTGCCTTAGCAATGCCCTGGATTACAATAGGTGGGAACCATCTATTTTTGCTAAGTTTTGATCAAAAAAAGCTTCATTTAGCAGGGATAGCATTTGATATGCAAGAATTGTATTTGATGCCATTTTTACTTATGCTTTTATTTTTAGGTATATTTGCTGTCACAGCTGTAGGTGGTAGAGCTTGGTGTGGCTGGGCTTGTCCTCAAACTATTTTTCGCGTGATTTATAGAGATGGTATAGAGACAAAACTTTTAGGGCTTCGTAAACGTATTAAAAATAAGCAAAAAGACCCAGATATGTCTAAAATGGAAAACAAGATAAAGTCTGTTATAGCTGTTTTCCTTTGGTCAATATTGGCATTTATCGCGGCTGCAAACTTTTTATGGTTTTTTGTTCCACCTGAAGACTTTTTTGCGTATTTGGCTAATCCAACTGAACATATGACTCTTGTGGGAATGTTAGTAGGTATTGCACTTTTTATTATTATTGATGTGGTGTTAATAAAAGAGAACTTTTGTGTATATATCTGCCCGTATAGCCGTGTGCAGTCAGTGCTTTATGATGACGATACGATTATGGCAGTATATGACCCTATACGTGGGGGAGATATTTATGAAGGTAAGGGGTATGAAAGAGAGAAGCAGTTTACAAAGCAAAAAGAGTTACTAAAAGTAGATACTTCAGCAGAATGTACTACCTGTGAATCTTGTGTAACGGTATGTCCTACACATATAGATATCCGTAAAGGGTTACAGTTGGAATGTATTAACTGTCTTGAATGTGTAGATGCTTGTACTACTGTTATGGGTGCTTTAGGGAAGCCATCATTGGTACAGTGGTCCTCAGAGAAAGAGACGCTTAGGCACGAAGGGAAAACAAATTATTTTAGAGGCAAGGTTATTGCTTACTTTGTGGTACTTCTTTCGGTACTTGTGGCACTTTTTGTTATGGGAAGCAAAAAAGAACATATGTTGCTTGATATTAACAAGTCACCTAGACTTTATAAGGTATTAGAGCATGGTGTGGTACAAAATGACTATATTTTCATGTTTGCAAATACAGACAGAAAAGCACATACATACTTCTTTGAGATTGTAGATAATGACAAGATTAAGATAAAAAGACCTGCGGAACCATTTAAAATCTCTGGAGGGAAAAAGAAGAAAAAAGTGGTGGTACTGGAAATAGCAGAACCTTTTATGAAAGATGCTCGTAAAGACACGCCTATCCCTGTGCATATCAGAGCATATGCAGTGGATGATAAAGAGAAGATTATTATCGATAGACAGGCAGTATTTATGTACCCAAGTGCAAATAATATAAAAAAATAGGAGTAACGCATGTTAGCAAAAGAACCAAGTTTAGAACAGATAGAAGATTATGATGGTAAAGAAAGTAACGAAAAGAGACTAACGGTGTACATTGTCATACTCTCAGGGCTTTTAATAGGGGCTATTTATGGCATCATTAGTGCAAATACATCTGTCTCAGACTTGTTAGTAGAGAGAGACCAAACAGGCATAACGAAATACTAAAGGGGAGTCATATGCGTAAAGTACTGGTACTAGGTGGCGGATTTGCAGGAGTAGAAGCAGCGATATATTTACGGAAGCATGATGTGGAAGTGACGTTAGTAAGTGACAGAGACTATTTTTACATCTACCCTACCTCTATTTGGATACCCACAGGAAAAGTGACACGAGAAGATGTCTCTGTTCCCTTAGATAAACTTGCGATGAAACATGGATTTAAGCTCATTATAGACCCCGTGACTGCTTTTGATGCAAAAGAGAAAAAAGTCACGTTGAAAAGTGGACGTATGCTTACAGGGTTTGAGTATGTTGTCCTTGCTCTTGGGCAAGACAAGATACAACATAAAGGGATGGAGCATACGCTTTCTATCTGTGGAAAGCCAGAGGAGGCAACTGCCTTGTATGAGAAGTTAGATACTTTGATACAAAAAGGTCAAGGTAAGATAGCCATGGGCTTTGGGGGTAACCCCAAGGACAGTTCTGCTGTACGTGGTGGGCCAGCCTTTGAAGTACTTTTTAATGTACATACCTACTTAAAGAAAAGAGGGGTACGTAACAAATTTGAACTTACTTTTTTTGCCCCTATGGAAAAGCCAGGAGCAAAGATGGGTGAGGGTGCACTGGTGATGATGGATAAGATGTTTAAAATGACAGACATCAAAAAACAAGTAGGGGTCAAGATAACAGCTTTTGAAGAAGAGG
>Ga0256834_1001433_pt1 | contig 16230 bp, 14 predicted proteins | sample 4281140metaG_FD_190536 | JGI IMG/M metagenome (GOLD analysis project Ga0256834, IMG submission 190536) | Hydrothermal vent microbial communities from East Pacific Rise, Pacific Ocean - 4281-140 | ecosystem: Environmental > Aquatic > Marine > Hydrothermal vents | place: Pacific Ocean: East...
AGGGTCGCAGCGAAAATCCAGAAGTTTGAGAACAGATTTTATCTCGTTTGAGATTGATAGCCATAGCTATTGGTCGAAAAGGAGCTGAAATATGGGCCAAACAGCTGGGTTTGCAGCCGATCATGGATTGTTGGACAGCCTCTAATCTTTGCCCTGTAACCATGTAGCCCATTGTTTAGGTCCTGACGAAAAGCTGGCTCACCACAAAAGCTTCGCAGCAAAAACAAAACAACACGTAACCTTGTTCATCAAGAGCCGTTGCTAGTTTATGCACCGACAATACCGAGCAAGAAATGCCCAGCGTCGCGCAAAGCGTTCTTTGGTTACTTTCTTTGGCTTTGGAAAGAAAGTCACCCGGCTGTCGGCCGGGACCGACGATCTTGACCCTAAAAGATCTTGATCTTAAAGGTCTTGCCCCTAAAGATTTTGACCTTAAAACCAGTAACCTTGAACAAGGAACGAAGAACGCGAAAAGTCAAAAGTCAAAAGTCAGGCGTGTCCGCTAAACTAAAAGTACTTCTGCAAAAACCCAACAATTTCCTGCTGCGTCTCACTCGGCCGATCACGAAAAGGTGAATGCCCACACCTGGGCAGAAGAGTAATTCCAACCTCTCCAGGCAACTTCGCCGAAATTATTTCCAACTGCCTGACCGTGCCGTAATTGTCATCATCACCCTGAATCAACAGAACCGGAACCGCAATCTTCGGCAGATATTCCTCAAGGGTCCAACTCAAAAAATTCTCATCCAACCAGGCCTGGTTCCAGCCCCAAAAAGCACAGTCAACGTTGTCGCCATGATAACGGAGCAGTCGCTCGCGCAGATCCGTATTTTCGTAGGCAACTCTGGCCTCACGAATGCTGGCCAGGGTGAGCTTTTCGACAAATACGTGCGGGGCCATCAGGATTAGTCCCTGAATGCGTTCGTCATCAATGCCGCCAGCGTTGATCAAGGCGATGGAAGCCCCATCACTGTGACCTACCAGAACGGCCTTTTTTATCTCAGCGGCTTCAAGTAATTTCGGTAATACACTTAACCCTTCGTCATGCATGAAAGTGAGGGGTCTTGGCAGTGTGCAGGGATCAGAGTTGCCGTAGCCTGCCCGGCTGTAAACCAGAACCTGGCAACCGGTCGCTTGAGCCATCTGACGTGGGAAATCCTTCCACATGGCCAGACAACCCAGCCCCTCATGCAGAAAAACCAGCGTCAGGTCACCACCTTGGCAGGGTGCGAATCGCTGATATTCCAGGTTGAACCCATCGATATTGAAAAAACCGTGTGATTCAAACAATGTCGTCCTCGCATTCAACTACTATTGTGCATCGGCTCCGAAATCGCCGCCGCCCCTGAAACCATCGCTGGTTTTGAAGTCATCGGCGCAGTTGTCGAGTAGTTTGGGACTGTATTTTCTGAAAGTCTTGGTGATGGCCGCAAAGGGAACATCGGCAAAGGAACCGCGCTCATGGACATATTCCATATGTTTGCGTTGATCGGCATCGAAAGCGTGGAAAATCGAATCTTCCCTGCCATTGAACTCAAGAGGTTTGACCCGGAATTTGGTACAGAGTTCCAGATTGAAGGCCGGAGTTGATTTTACCCAGATCCCTTGCAGGTAGAATTCCGTAAAAGCGTGCCAGCGCATCAGGTCGCCGCCGTTCATTTCACGCAAGCGTGGGGTGTTGAGGTGGTTGTTGACGTCGGCAAAACCGATTCGTGAAGGAATTCCCACGGCGCGTCCACAGGCGGCCAGTAGTGAGGACTTGGAGACGCAAAAGCCATAACCATTGCGTAGTACGCTGCTGGCACGATACATCTCGGGGTCGCTAAAATCGAGGTAAGGAGTGTAACGTATGCCGTCACGTACCCGGTAGTAGAGCGCGACAGCTTTTTCCAGAGGAGACTGAGAGGGCCGGATTGTCTCTGCCGCAAAGTTTTTGATTTCGATAGCATCGCTATCGATAAAATCAGAACTTTTTAGAAACTGAGAATCCATCAGCCATAAACCAGGCGAGGTAAAAAGAGCACCAGATCGGGCCAGTAGGTCAGGATCAGCAGGATTGCAATCTGAATAAGGACAAATGGCATGACCGCTTTTGAGACGTAAAGCAGATTGCGATCAACCAAAGCACCTGTGATGTAGAGGCTGACTCCCAATGGTGGAGTACAGTAACCGATGCCAAGGTTTATCGTCATCAGCAGGCCGAAATGCATCGTGTCTATACCAAAAGATGCGAGTAACGGCAGAAAAATTGGTGTCAGGATCAGAGTGGCCGAAATAATGTCCATGAACATACCGACCACCAACAGCATCATATTTACTGACAGCAGAAAAACCCATGGAGATGAGATCTGGCTGACCACGGCCGTGGCTATTTTGTCCGGGATCTGTTCGAAGGTCAGGTACTCTCCGAACACCGAGGCCCCGGCAACAATTATCAGCAGAGTTGCTGAAGTGACCGATGAGGCGACAATAACCTTTTTTATGTCTTGGAATTTCATGTCCTTGTGGATGAAAACCTCGACAAAAAATGCATAGAAACAGGCGACAACCGCAGCCTCGTTGGCAGTAAACAGGCCGGAATAAATGCCACCAAAGATCAGCACCGGCAGGCACAGGGCCCAGACACTTTCTTTTAAGACCTCGATCAGATCCTTGACGTTTGGTTTCTCCCGGGTCTTGTAATTTTTCTTTTTGCAGTAGAAGTAGGCGTACAGGCTCATTGCCACCATGATCATGATCCCCGGGATAAAGCCGGTTAAAAACAGAGCCTCAATCGGGTCGTTACTGACCATGGCGTAAAGAATCATCGCGATTGATGGGGGGATAATGATGCCCAGGTTAGGGGCAGTGGTCATGACGCCGACGGAAAACTGTTCGTCATAGCCATTTTCGATCAGCGCCGGGATCATGAAGCCGCCGATAGCCACCACAGTGGCGACAGTTGAACCGGAAATAGCGCCAAAGAAGCCGCAGGCCAGTATGCCGGCCATCGCCAGCCCGCCCGGTAAAAAGCCGACCAGGGCGTTGGCGGTTTTGATCAGCTTTTGGACAATTGAACCGGTGGTCATGATGTTACCGCAGAGGATAAAGAACAGCACTACCACCAGGGCAAACTTATCCATACTGCGATAGAGTACTTCGATAACAATCTGCGGGTCGATGCCGATCATGAAGACTAGGCCGACACTGCCAGTAAAGAAGAGCGCCATAAAGACCGGTACGCTCGAAGCGAGCAGACCGAGTAGCAGGAAGAGTATAATCAGGTAGTTGGTTTCCATAAATTGACTGGGTATTTCACGCCGACTCGAAACGGGCGATCCTTAACTGACAGCCCCCTCCTTCCAGTCTTCGACCATGACAATCAGAGTGCGGAAAAACATCATCACTCCCATGACCGGCAGTACGGCGTAAAATATCCATTCGGGAATCTGCAGGCTGGCGGTGCGTGCGTATTCATCCTCATACATCATGATTGTCATGGTCGAACCAAGGTAAATCATGGCACTGGAAAAAACCAGGGTGACTGTATGAGCAAACAGGGTCAGGGGTTTTTTGAGGGCGGGGACCATTTGCGGTAGAGCATCAATGCGAATCAATGAACGACTTCGAACCGCGACAACGCAGCCGATGTAAGTCGAGAAGTAGATGGTTTTGCGTACCACTTCGTCTGACCAATAGAGGTTGACCTCGTTGGTCAGCTTGCGTAGCAGAACATTGGCCATGGCAACAGTCAGGGCTATGCAGACTGAAAGCATGAGAGACCAATCTTCAAAGAAGATAAAGAAGCGATCAATTTTTTGAATTGTTTTTTTTAACATTAAAAAAACCGGGGGACTGAGCCCCCCGGCTCCAATTAAAGATTTGAGAAATTACCGATGATAATTATTTACCAAGTGTAGTGCGGACTTTAGCCAGATAATCGGCACCAATCTTCTTGCCCCAGCTGGCGTAAACCGGACCGGCCTGTTTTATCAGGGTGGCCTTGTCTGCAGCTGAGAGTTTGAAGAATTGCACGCCAGCTTCCTTGGCCTTGGCGATCTGAGTGTTGTGCTGTTTTTTAGTCAGCTCACGGGTCTTGGCGCTTTCCTCCTCAATGGTCTCAACGAAGATTTTTTGCAGATCTGCCGGGAGTTTGTTGAACCATTTCTTATTGACCAGATGGATAAAGAGGCCTTGTGCATAATTGACTTCGGTAAAGTATTTAGCGATGGTGAATTTTTTGGTGATATTGCAGACGATAGCCGTATGGTCGAGACCATTGATGACGCCTGTTTGCAGTGCCTGTGGGACGTCCGGCCAGGGCAGTACGGTGAACTTTAAGCCCCATGCTTTGTACAGATCAGTGTTGACCGGAGCCTGGGCGATACGGAAGTTAACGGATTTGGCGTCTGCCAGGGTTTTTACCGGGGTGGTGGTGGCCCAACCGTACATACCGTAACCGGTGATATCAGGAACCATAAGGCCTGCGGATTGAGCGCTGTTGCTGAAGGGACCCCATAGCTCCGGGTCACTGCGAAACTTGTCAAGCTTTTCAAAGGTGTCGACAACATAAGGCAGATTGACGATACCAAGCTTGTCGGCAATATTGGCTGAGGCAACGGAAGAAGCCAGCATCCCTTGTACTGCACCGATCTTCAGTTTGGAAATGACGTCTTTCTCACCGCCGAGTTGTGCCAGGGGGCGGTAATCAACATAGATGCGGCCATTTGATTTTTTCCAGAGAGCATCACGAAGGTTGTAGCCAACGGCAACTCCCTGGATGACGGGGTGGGAAATGTTCGACAAAATGTAGGTGTACTCGGCCTTTGAATAGTCAAACTTGGTTTTCCAGTTTGCCAATGGATCTTTTTTCTTCCCAGCTGCAAACAGTGGGCTGGTCAGCAGGCTGACAGTCAGCAGGACAAGCAGGGGAAACAGGACAAATGCTCTCTTCATTTGATACCTCCTCTAGGGGTGATGGTCCTGCACCTTGTGTTAGGCGAAGGGCCTTTAATTGATCTCAAACAGAATGAACACATACTAAATTAACGTTTGTTAGAATAACGCTACAAAGCGTTACAGTCAAGAAATGACTTACTTAAAAAGAACAACGTTTAGTTAGTTAAAACAAGTCCTTTTGTTTTATTATGTTTTGTTTTATCTAAAAAATATAATATTGTTTGTTTCTTGTGACCGTTAATTTTCAAGTGCTTTGACCAGACTACGCAACGTCGTGTTATAGGGCGTTGGCACACCCGCACGTTCACCATATTCAATAATCTTACCGTTGATATAATCAACCTCAGTTTGACGCTTCGCCTCAATATCCTGCAGCATCGATGGTTTATGCTGTCCGGCGTCCTTAATGTAGGTGAGACAGTCGAGATAGAAATCCGGCCCCAGCATAAGTTCATTGGCTCGGGCCACCCGGACCCCTTCTTTTAACAAAGAGTCGACCAGACCATAAACAATCGGATCGTTGATGACTTCGAACATGGTCTTGCCGGTGACAGCACAGACCGGATTCATACTGGCGTTGTTGACTGTCTTGGACCAGACCATGTTGCGGATCTGGTCGGTGTGTTGTGTGTCGAGACCACACTCGGTCAGGGCCTGGCAGATGCCGAGAGCTGCTTCACTTGAATTTGAATCCAACTCTTGCAGATAATGGGGGCGATGGTGAAAGACCATCCTGGCCTTTGCTGGTCCTTCCAGAATACAACCGTAATTGACAACCGCGCGCATCACCTGTTTTTTGCCGAGCCGTTCAGCCAGAACCAGCTCCGTGTCTATGCCATTCTGCCAGCTGACAACATAACGCCCTTCATCAATAAAACCTTCCAGGGCAGACGTGATAATCGGCAAGGCTGTCGCTTTCACCGTAACGATCACGACATCAGGAGGATCTTCGGCGAGTTGATCAACACGAGTTGTGGTTCTAGTTACCTTGGCTTGAAAATCCTCCGTACCAGAAAGAGTGATCCCCGGGTCCAGGGCGGGTTCAAGCAGACTCGTCTGAACGTCGCAGAGAGTCACCTCGTAGCCTCCCCGGGAGAGGAATGCAGCGACGATGCAACCGACCGGCCCGGCACCGATAACGGCGAATTTCTTTGGTTTGTAACTTGTTTTTTTCTGCATATGTTACTCCCTGCCTCGCTTATCCCTGATCTACCCTGCTTGTCTCTGACTTACCCAAGTTCATCCCTGACCCACCAGAATACCAAACGACTTTGCATCGAGCAGTTTTGCGCCATTTTTTTCCAGCAGTTCAATGGCTTGGTCGATGGCGCTGAAATGAAAAACCATGACGGCTCTCTCAAGATTAGCTCCAGCAACGGCATACATGTACTCAACATTGATTTTGGTCCCCAGAAACAAACTCAGAATCCGGGCCAGGCTACCAGGGTTGTCTTCAATCTCAACGGCGATGACGTCATCGACACGCGCCGGGATAAACCTTTCCATGATGACAGCTCGGGCACCTGCCAGGTCGGAGACCAGAATTCGCAGCACACCAAAGTCGTGAGTCGAGTCGCAGATACAGTGAGCCCTGAGGTTAATACCTGCCTCTCCTAACGCCTTGGTGACTTCGTGTAGCCGGCCGGGGGAGTTTTCGAGAGGAATCGATAGCTGTTTTAATTTCATGACAAAGTCCTTTTAGGCTGGATCTCTCCGACTTACTTCGGCTCAAGGGCCTTGACCAGACCCCTGATCATGTTGTTGTAAGGAGTGGCTATGCCAGCCTGTAAACCGTATTCGATAATCTTGCCATTGATGTAATCAATCTCGGTGCGACGTTTTGCTTCGACATCCTGAAGCATTGACGGTTTATGATTACCGGCATTTTTAATATAATTGATGGCATAGGGGTAATAGTTTGACCCCAGAGAAAACTCGTTGGCACGCGCCACAGCAATCCCCTCTTTGATCAGTGCATCAACAAGGTTAAAGGTAATCGGATCGTTGATGATCTCTACCATGGTCATACCGGTCACGGCACACATTGGATTCATACCGGCGTTCATAACCGTCTTGCGCCAGACCATGTCCATAATCTGATCTGTGTGCTGGGTGTCCAGGCCGCATTCGGTCAGGACATTGCAGATGCCTATAGCTGCATCTTTTGACTCCGGATCGAGCTCTTGTAGAAAATGAGGCCGATGATGAAAGGCCAGATGGATGTGACCCGGACTCAAGGGAACACAGCCGAAATTAACCACTCCGCGCATAACCGACCTGTTACCAAGGTGCTGGGCCAGTTCCACCCCTGTGTCGATGCCGTTCTGCCAGCTGATTACGTAACGCCCCTCGGCAACGAAATCTTCCAGGGCAGAGGCGATCAACGGCAGAGCCGTTGCTTTCACGGTAATGAAAATAACATCGGGAGGATCGGTGAGCAGGTCATCAATCCTGGTTGTCGTGCGTGTTACCTTGGCCTGAAGCGTGTCGACACCCTCGAGGATAATCCCGGGGGCCAGGGCCGGGGCGAGCAGCTCAGGGACGATGTCGCAAAGCGTGACCTCGTAGCCTCCTTTGGCAAGAAAGGCTGCGACTACCCCACCGACGGGACCTGCGCCTATAACGGCAAATTTTTTCGGTCGGTAGCTGGATTCAGCCATCTCTGTTCTCCTTGGCATCAGCCGGTTTTTCGAGAATTCCGAAAGATTCGGCATCCAGGACTTTTATGTTGTTCTCCCGCAGTAGCTTTATGGCCAGATCATTGTCACTGAAATTAAAAACCATGACGGCTTTCCCCGAAGAGGTGCCGGCTAATGCGTACATATAGTCCACGTTGATCTTATTCTCCATCAGCAACTTGAGAGTCTTTGCCAGACTGCCAGGAGCATCGACAATCTCTGCAGCAACCACTTCATCCACACGGGCAGGAAGTTGTTTTTCCATCATGACCATGCGTGCTTTGGCCACATCTGATACCAGAACTCTCAACACCCCGAACCCGGAAATGTCACTAATGGATAATGACCTCAGGTTGAGCCCTGCATCGCCCAGGGCCTGGGTCGCTTCATATAAACGACCCGGGGAATTCTCAAGAAATATCGATATCTGCTTCAGTTTCATGGCCATCTCCTCAGCTTTCGTTCGGTAACGGCCCTTTTCTGCAATCTCTGCGTCAATCTGCATATTTGATTGTGCGGCGTAAAGTACTACGCTTGCGCTCAAATGCTTGATTTCCTTGACCTTGCGAAAAATTGCTCGTTTCCAAATCGAAAACTACATTTGTATTCATCCGCTACTGTGCCGGCCATTAACAGGCCGCGGCACCACCGGCCAGAGCCTTCATGTTGACCTCGACCCCTTTGCCTTTTGAAACCTGTTTCACGACTTCAGTAATGATCTCTTCCTTGAGGGGAAGATGTTTCATGACCGTGCCAACCATCACCATATTGACCGCTTTGCCGTTGCCAGCTTCACGGGCAATGGAGAGAGCTTCAACCCCGTGAGTATCAGCATCGGCGGCGGCAATCTGCTCTTCTACATCCTGCGGATAGACGGCTAGGCCGGCGGCGACGGTACTGGGGTTGATGGTGACCTTGTTGTAGACCAGTCGGCCGCCAGGTTTGAGAAAGTGGATATAGCGCAAGGCCTCCAGTGGTTCAAAGGAGATCAACATGTCGGCGGTTCCAGGCATGACTACCGGCGAGTTGACCTGTTCGCCAATGCGCACAAAACTGATCACGCTGCCGCCACGCTGGGCCATGCCATGGACTTCGTTCTGTTTGACATCCAGACCGCTGGCCAAAGCACTTTCGGCGAGGACTTTTGAGGCCATCAGAACTCCCTGGCCGCCAACACCAGCAATAACGATATTAAAGATTTGCATTATTTTCTCCCTCAATTACGTGCATCGCGTCAAATTTACACATCTGCGCGCAGACGCCACAGCCATTACAGACATTTGGGTCGACCCGCACCTTTTGCTTCTCGCCGGAGGCGGTTAACCCCAAAGCCATACAGGCGACCTTGAGGCAAGCCCGGCAACCAGTACATTTATCTGGCTCAACCGTGATGGCTGGTTTGCGAATTTTGTAGCGTAGGATGCAAGGGTTCTTGTCAATCAGGACATAGGGCCCCGGGGTTTCGAGACCTTTTTTTATAGCAGCTTCGGTCTCTTTGAGATCGTAAGCGTTGAGCTCGGCGACATTGTCGATACCGAGAGCTTTTACCAGCGGAGCAATCTCGACCTGGCGGGAGGGAACACCTTGCAGGGTCACGCCGGTACCGGGATTCTCCTGACCGCCGGTCATGCCGGTGGTGCGGTTATCCATGATGATTACCAGAGCGTTGCCAGCGTTGTAGGCCATACTTAACAGGCCCGTTATACCTGAATGGAAAAAGGTCGAATCGCCGATTACAGCGACCGGTTTCTCATCACGTCCGGCAATGGTGTTGACCTTGGCCATGCCGTGAGCTGCGCTGATGCTGGCACCCATGTCGATGACCGAGTGCATGGCACCCATCGGCGGCAGCGCCCCCAGGGTGTAGCAGCCGATATCTCCTGAGACAAAGACCTTGAGTTTGCTGAGAATGGTAAACAGGCCGCGGTGGGCGCAACTCGGACAGAAGACCGGCGGCCGTTGCGGTAGCCCCTCGACAGGGCTAGCAGTTTCAGCTTTGGTTTCGCCAAGGGCCGCGCGGATAATGTCGGCATTAATCTCGCCGCAGAGAGGCAATTTGTTCTTGCCGATCTCGACCTCAATGCCCATGGCTCGGATCTGCTCTTCAAAAATGGCATCCATCTCTTCAACAATCATCAGGCGTTTGACGCTGCCAGCAAACTCGCGGATTTTTCGTTCCGGTAGCGGATGAGACATCCCCAGCTTCAGAACAGAGGCGTTGGGACAGGCTTCGCGGACATGCTGGTAAGCAACCCCTGAAGTGATGATACCGAGTTCTGTGTCCCCCATTTCAATTCTGTTCAGAGGGGTGGTCTCGGCGAATTCCTGAAGTTTGAGCAGCCGCGCTTCAACTTCGATGTGCTTAAGCTTACCGAAGTTGGGCAACATGACATATTTAGGGACATCCTTGACCCACTCACCGATCTGCGGAGCAATCTTCTCTCCCGGGACAACCGTTCCCTTGGCATGCGAAATCCGCGTGGTGGTGCGCAGCATCAATGGTGTGTCAAATTCCTCAGATATCTCGAAACCAGTCCGAACCATATCGTAGGCTTCTTGAGAATCAGAGGGGTCAAGCATCGGCACTTTGGCAAATTTGGCGTAGTTGCGGCTGTCCTGTTCATTCTGTGAAGAGTGCATCCCGGGATCGTCGGAAACCATCAGAATCAGTCCGGCGTTGACGCCGGTGTAAGTCAAAGTCAACAAGGCATCGGCGGCAACATTGACGCCGACATGTTTCATCGTCGAGAGGGATCGCCCACCGGCGATAGAACCGCCGATAACAGATTCCAAGGCTACTTTTTCATTCGGTGCCCACTCGCAGTAGACGTTACCGAGGCGGGCGACTTCTTCGAGGGTTTCGGTGCTGGGGGTGCCGGGGTAGCCGGAAGCGAAAACCCCGCCTGAATCCCCGAAACCCAATGCGATGGCTTCGTTGCCGGAAATAATTTTTTTCATCAATACCTTCCTTTAGTTATTTGTAACTGTTCAGTACAATACTGTATTTTTTAAACATCTGTCATCCCCGAATGGTTTTATCGGGGATCCATCTTTTAAGGTCTGGATTCCCGATTACACCTTCGGGAATGACAATCTTTTATAATGCTGAATAGTTACGTTTGTTTTTCCCAAAATACGAGTTAACTTCCCCATAAAAGGAGCCGGATAATAAAGTTTTTCTGCTGCGTTGTATTCGCAGATTCAGGCCCAAGTCAAACAGTTCATGCCGAAATCAACCCGCGCGGCGATCGTCGATCCTCTGGGCTTTACCTTCACTTCGCGGGATACTGTTGGGCGGAACCAGATGGACCTCGACGGAGATACCAATGCCGTCCTTGATGTCGTTTTGCAGGTTGCGCTTTTTGCTGTGTACGACGGCGACATCTTCGAGGATATCAAATTCAGCTCCCTTGAGGATGTCGGCCGCTGCCTTGACCATGAATTCCTCAGTCATTTCGACTTTAACCCGCAGGGAGTCCATCGCGCCTTTGCGCTCGACAATGACCATGTAGTGGGGCGAGACCCCTTCACGTTTGAGAATTATCGATTCGATTTGTGAGGGATAAACGTTGACGCCACGGATAATCAGCATGTCGTCACTGCGCCCTGTCACTCGGGCCATTTTCACCAGAGTGCGGCCGCAAGAGCAGCTCTCATAGTTGAGGCTGGAGATGTCCCGAGTCCGGTAACGCAGTAGCGGTTGGCCATATTTGTTAATCGTGGTGAAAACCAGCTCCCCTTCGGAACCGGCCGGGAGTACGTCGCCAGTCTCGGGGTCAATAATCTCCGGATAGAAAAAATCCTCATTGATGTGCAGACCGTTTTGCTCTTGCCAGCACTCGAAAGAGACACCGGGACCGGTGATTTCAGAAAGGCCGTAGATGTCACAAACCTTGATGTCGAATTTTTCCTGAATCGATTGGCGCATCGACTCGCTCCAGGGCTCAGCGCCACAAACGGCTTTCTTTAGATTGAGCTTTTTGAAATCAACTCCCATCTGTTCACCGACCTCATGGATATGGATCAAAAAGGAGGGGGTGGAGGTTAGCGCCGTGGTACCGAAGTCCTGCATCAGCATGATCTGTTTCTGGGTGTTGCCGCCGGAAATCGGGATGACCCCGGCACCGACCCGCATCGCGCCGTAGTGGGCGCCTATCCCGCCGGTAAAAAGGCCGTAACCAAAGATGTTTTGGACAATATCTTTGCTGTCAAAGCCTGCTCCGGTACAGGTTCTGGCCATAGCTTCGGTCCAGGTCTCGACATCTTCCCTGGTGTAGCCAACGGCAATCGGCTTGCCGGTGGTGCCGGAGGTGGCGTGGTACTCAATGATCTCTTCCGGTGAGGCGGTGAAGAGCTTGAAGGGGTAGTTATCACGCAGATCCTGTTTGGTGGTAAAGGGGAGTAGTTTGATATCGTCCAGCGACTTTATATCACCAGGTTTTACCCCTAGGTCGTCAAGCTTCTGTCTGTAGTAGCTATTACGTTCATAAACATAGTTGACGGTTTTTTGCAGCCCTGCCAGTTGGAGGGCTTGCATATCGTTGCGACTGATAGTCTCTTCTTTATTCCAAGCCATAATCTTACCCCTTTTCTGATTTTGAAATTACGATTGTTCAAAACCGCTGTGGTTCGTACCTCACCACAACCTACTTTCTTTAGACTTACAGATAGTTCAGCTCCCTGGCTTGCGCACTAATTTCGTCGCGAAAGTCGGGATGGGCAATATTGATCAGTGCTTTGGTGCGCTGCCGGACCGTCTTGCCATAGAGATCGGCGACCCCATACTCGGTGGCGACAAAATGGACATGGTTACGGCTGGTGACCACTCCGGCACCATGCTTTAACAGTGGCACGATGCGACTGAGAACAGTACCGTTGCGTTGTGTTGAGATGCTTGGCAGGGCAATAATCGGTACACCGCCTTTAGAACGGGAGGAGCCATAGATGAAGTCCAGCTGACCGCCAACCGCCGAATGCAACTTCGGACCGATACTGTCGGCGCAGACCTGACCGGTGAGGTCTACTTCGATGGCCGAATTGATCGCAATCATGCGATCATTCTGCGCGACTACAAAGGGATCGTTTACATATTCGGTGCGGTGCAGTTCGACCATTGGATTGTTGCTCACCCAGTCATAGAGACGTTTGGTTCCAAGCAGAAAGCCGCAGATTATCTTGCCGGGATGCAAGCTTTTACGTGCACCGTTGACGACGCCAGCTTCGACCAGATCGATAACTCCGTCCGAAATTAACTCGGAATGAATCCCGAGGTCTTTTTTCTCAAAGAGAAACTTCAGAACAGCATTGGGAAGGTCACCAATACCCAATTGCATGGTTGCCCCATCGGGAATCAGCGTGGAGATGTGAGCCGCGATCTTTTCGACAACATCCTGATCCGCATTGTCGCCCATGGGCATTTCGAAGAGAGGCGTATTGCTAGGTACTATGTAATGCATCTTGTCGATATGCATGGCGGTATCGCCGAGAGTGCGCGGCATCTGTTCGTTCACCTGCGCAATAACAATCTTGGCGACCTCTGCGCCCGAGATGGTGAGGCCTGATTCTGCACCCATGGAGCAGAAGCCATCTTCGTCCGGCGGCGATACATGGATCAAGGCTACATCGAGGGGAAGGTGGCCGTTTTTAAAGAGAAGGGGGAACTCAGAAAGCATCACCGGAGTGAAATCAGCCCGTCCCTGGTTGACAGCCTTGCGGACGTTGGCGCTGATAAACATAGAGTTGATGCGCAGGTGACCGTCCATTTCCGGGGCAACATAGTCTGCTGGACAGATGGTCAGTGGATGGCAAACTTCCACGTCCCGCAGTTCGGGCGCACGTTTGACCAGGGCATCGAGCAGCGGCAGTGGCACCGAAGCATTACCGGTCAGAAAGACCCGGTCTCCAGACTTGATTGCCTTGACGGCCTCATCCGGGGTTGTGATACGAGACTGACAACTCTCCTGCCAGTTGGCTCCAGCTTGATTTATTCCTAAAAGCATCTTTTCCACTCCTTCAGAGGCTTAGCAGCCTTTGTGTTTACCGTTTTCGATGTAGGGGAGAAGCAAATGTTTTACCTGCTTCGCCCTGATAGCCACAGAGACTCCTGATAGCCACCGTGACCAAAGGCGGGCAAAGCAGATGGAACTTGCTTAGCCCCTACTTCCAATGCGAATCCTGCCATCGACAGCGAAGGCCTTGTCGGCAAAAGCCATAATCGGGTTCAGATCCATCTCCTCGATCATTGGCAAATCACCGAGCAGCTGTGAGACCCGCTGAATCAATTCGATTACCGCTTGTTTGTTTATACCCTCTTCGCCGCGAACGCCATCGAGCAGTGCTGTGGTTTTGATCCCGGCAAGCATTTCTTCTGCTTCGACGCGGGTCACCGGGGCGACCTTGAAAATGACATCTTTAAGGACTTCAACGTAGATACCGCCGAGGCCGAACATGACCAGATGGCCCAGCTCCCGCTCGGCGCTGGCACCTATAATCAGTTCACGGCCGCCGGGGAGGAATTTCTGTATCAGAAAACCGAGTTCACCATAGTGGCCAAGACGACTCTGCATCTCTGCAACGGTGGTGCGCACTGCCTCAGCATCCTTGAGGTTGATGGCGACCCCGCCCATATCGCTCTTATGATCGATATCGGCACAGTCGACTTTGACTACCACCGGAAAACCGATCTCTGTGGCTGCAGCAACTGCTTGCTCGGCATTGCTCACAACTTGCCATGGCGCGACCGGGATGCCGTAGGCTTCAAAAATTCTGTAGACTTCGAAGGCCGAAAGAACTTCACGACCTGCCTGACGGGCTTGCTCGATGATTGCTCTGGCCTGATCGGCATTGACGCCGCTGAAGGTTTGCGGCTGACCGATATCGCGTTGCTGGATGCGACCGTATTGCACCAGCGCGCCGAGGGCGCGGGCGGCATCGCCGGGATTGGCATAGTAGGGCACTTCACCCTCTTTGAGGATCGCCGTAGTCTTCTGGTAACGTTCCAGCTTCAGGTTGGTCATGAAATTACAGACCAGCGGCTTGCGGCGTTGACGACTGATCGCGACGATCTCGCGGGCGACATCATCGGTGTCGGTGAAGGGCGCGGTAACGAAGTTGATATAGATGCAGTCGATTTGATCATCATCTAGCAAGACATCGAGGGCGGCGCGGAACTGCGGGCCACCAGCGGTGGCAACCACATCAATGGGGTTCTCCAAGGCCGCCTGCGGGAACTGGGTCTCCTGCAGTTTGGCGATCGATGTCTCGGAGAGCTTTGGTACTTCGAGATCAAAATCAACCAGCACATCGGTGGCGATAACTGCCGGTCCGCCGGTGTTGGTTATGATACCGACCCGGTTGCCGGTGGGGATCGGCTGGCTGGAAAAAGCCATCGCCGCGCGTACCATTTCGCCCTCATCGTTGAAGGGCAGAACACCGATCTTTTCAAAAATAAGTTCGGTGGCTATATCGACTCCGGCCAGTGAACCGGTGTGCGAGGAGGCCGCCTTGGCGCCTTCCTCTGTCCGTCCAGCTTTCATGGCCAGCACCGGTTTCTTCATGACCACCTCGCGGGTCACTTCAAGAAACTCGCGTGGCTTGTCAAAGCCTTCAGTGTAAAGAATGATTGCCTTGGTTTTCTCGTCATCACCGTAATACTGGATAATCTCCGGGATCGAGACATCACAGGCATTGCCGTTGGAGGCATAGAGCCGCTGGCCGATATCCAGGTCGTCCAGAACTTGCATGATCAAGGCACCGACGCCGCCACTTAAAGCCACCACCGAAATACTGCCCGGTTTGGGGAAGGTGAAGGTGAAGTTGCAGTAGGCATTCAGCTCCGGGTCGGAATTGATAATCCCCTGACAGTTGGGACCGAACAGGCGGATGCCGTATTTGCGGGCGTTGGCGAGGAACTCTTCCTGCAGTCTGGCACCTTCCTCGCCCATTTCACTGAAACCGGCAGAGTTGATGATGGCCGCTTTAATGCCTTTTTGACCACATTCTTCAATCGCCTGGGGGACGAACTGGCTGGGGATAATGATGTGTGCCAGGTCGACCTCGCCGGGGATATCCGCCAGGGTCGGATAGGCTTTAAGCCCGCAGACTTCGCTGGCCTTGGCGTTGACAGGATAGATCTCTCCCTTGTAGCCGTATCTCTGGAGGTTTCTGATAATCACGTTGCCAATGGAAAGCTCCTTGGTTGAAGCGCCAACCAGGGCAACCGCTTTAGGCTTGAACAGGGCGTCTAACATCTTATTTTCTCTCCTCCAGTTGCTCGATAAAAGCTTCGACGTTGGTGCGAGTCTGCTCGTCGGAAACACAACGCAGATCATTGAGATCGCCTGAAATCACCAGGCTCGGAATGCCGGTTTCCTGCTCCAGTCGCTGCGGCATACCGTAACGACTGTTGGAATTGCAAGGACAGGTTTTGGCGTCATGGTAGATGATGCCATCGATATGGAATTTCTCCAGCATTTCTTTGATGTACTCTTCCTTGTAGGTGTCAGAGCGCACGATAAAGAGGCCGAGATAAGCTTTGGCCATACTGCGGATCGGGTCGTTGGCATCAAAGTCGGGGAATATCCAGCTACTGCAATAGGTTGAAACCAGTACGCTG
>Ga0256834_1001434_pt1 | contig 16205 bp, 12 predicted proteins | sample 4281140metaG_FD_190536 | JGI IMG/M metagenome (GOLD analysis project Ga0256834, IMG submission 190536) | Hydrothermal vent microbial communities from East Pacific Rise, Pacific Ocean - 4281-140 | ecosystem: Environmental > Aquatic > Marine > Hydrothermal vents | place: Pacific Ocean: East...
AAAGCACCAAAAGCAATCTTTTTTGAGAGAGACAGAAACACTGTTAATTTACCAGATAATAAACAAAGCTCAATACTTGAAGATATTTTATTCCAAAAAATAGATAATATTGGAAGTGAAATTGTAAAGTACTTCCAAAATACAGAATTAAGTAAAGTGGAGTTTAATTATGATAATTCAGCTCATTTTCTTTTTTTTCTTGTAACACTGTTTTGGAGAATTCCTTTAACGGATTTTGCAACAATTGAATTAGCAAATCAAACGGATATTCAGTCAAAGGACATAAGTTCCATATCATTAAAGAATGATGACAACAGTAAACTTCAAACGTCAGGCCTAATTCTTCATACCCTTAATGAGATGAAAAACTCTTCAAGTTCTAGCAAAAAGTGGATCAACTTACACCAAATGTCAGAAGAAATGTTAGTGTTAGGAGATAATCCATTATTAAATAGAAAAACCTCTGATAAATTTAGCGAATTTGGTAAAGGTGATTTTTTAATAGCACTTACGTCTAGAAGAATTTATTCTTCTACCAAGGATAATTTGGGCGGTTTACCAGTGTTTAATGCAGTAAAGTATAATACAGCAGTAATTAATCAATCTTTACGATATGTTTGCTGTGGAAATTTAGACTTTTTGAAAAAGTCAGTTAAAACATATAAAGAATTTAGAAAACTTGGTTTGAATTATAATTTTAATGAACGTACATTTGAAATTAAAAAAGACTAGCTTCGTTTATTTGATGCTGAACTAAATTCAGTATCACTAAATATAATTCACCTGTACTGAACTTATTTCAATATTGAAACTGAGGAGCGACATTCTTACATTATAAAGCATTAAAAACTAAAAAAATGTACTCAATAAAAATACTAAATAAAAATGTACTTGTTTACGGAATACCATTATTAATGGTTTTAATTTCTATTTTTATGATTAACTCAAGTTTATTTAAAACCAATCCAAATTTAATTTCATTTGGTGTCACTTTCGATTTACTATTTTCAATTCCATTTATTTACTATTTGCTCATTAGAAAAACTAAAATATCAAACTCAACAATATCAATAATATTAACTATGAACTTGATATTAGCGACCTTTTTTATTCCAAAACAAAATCAAATCTATTTAGAATTGTTTAAAAATTGGCTTCTTCCAATACTTGAACTATTAATCATTGGAATATTAGTCTACAGCGTAAAAAAGACAATCAAAAAAATAAAGAAAAATGAGACTGAAAACACAGATTTCTTTTCAATTTTAAAGCAAATATCCTCTGAAATAGTTCCGAAAAAAATGGTTATTCCATTATCAACTGAAATTGCTGTTTTTTATTATGGCTTCTTTCATTGGAAAAAACCAAAACTGAATAAAAATGAATTTAGTTATCATAAAAATAGTGGAATTATAACAATCTTAATTGCTTTTATGATAAGTGGAATGATTGAAATATTTGTAATCCATAAATTACTAATGAAATGGAATATAACTGCTGCATGGATAATAACAATATTTAGTATTTATACAGTTATTCAAATTTATGGAATATTAAGAGCAATACCCAAAAGACCGATAACAATAGAAAAAAATGGGATATTCTTAAAATATAGTTTTATAAGCGAAACTTTTATCGAGTTTAAAAATATTAAAAACATAGAAATTTACACAAAAGAAATCGAAAAAAAAGGAAATATAAAATACTTCTCGCCATTTGGAAAATTGGAAGGAAACAACATAAAAATAGAACTAAAAAATGAACAAATAATTGAAAGTTTCTACGGTATAAAGCGAAAAATAAAAACTATGACTTTATTTATAGATCAAAAAAATGAATTTATTAATCAAACAAAAACGCTTTACAATAACGGCTACATTTAATGCTTAATCTAAGTTTAAATACATTTACAAAGTCTACACAATTTACTCCCGAAGCTTACATCAGGATGCGTTAATATCGAAAAAAAAATCCACTACGTGTCAAACATGAAAATTATTGTATTTTAACCAGCATTAAGCCTAGCAAAATACGATAAACAAAATCAATAATTATCCACATCTACATTAAACCGTATTGGTCTAAAATCTGCAATAGACTGAAAACTATTCTTAATTTTTTGAATAATTTGCTTTGATTGTTTAATCGGTTTATTCGGTGGTAATTTAATCAGAATGGTTTTGATATACTGATTTCTAATTCGTGAAACTGCTGGGCTAGTTGGTCCCAACACAGCATCACCAAAAGTATTGTACAATGACTTACTCAACCAATCAGCACTAGAATTCACTTTTATATACTCTTTATGCTTCAAAGTAATTTTAACCATTCGCAATAAGGGCGGATATTTATATTGATGCCTTTCATACAATTGTTCCTTATACATGGTAGCAAAATTGGTAGTTGTAACTTGCTGTAATATTTGATGGTATGGATTAAACGTTTGTATTACTACCTTACCTCTTTTTTTGGCACGTCCTGCCCTACCTGATACTTGCACCAACAATTGAAAACTCTTTTCATGAGCTCTAAAATCAGGAAAATTTAACATATTATCAGCATTCAACACACCAACTAAAGATACATTGGCAAAATCTAAGCCTTTAGAGAGCATTTGTGTACCTACTAAAATATCAATTTCTTGAGCTTGAAAAGCTCCAATAATCTTTTGGTAACCATATTTACCACGAGTGGTATCTAAATCCATTCGCCCAACTTTAAACTTAGGAAACAGCTCTTGTAGTTCTAATTCAATTTGCTCAGTACCAAAACCTTTAGTGTCTAATGCTGGACTACCACAGGCTGCACAGGTTTTTGGCATTGTATTATTATATCCGCAATAATGACATTGCAATTCATTACGCAATTTATGATAGGTTAAACTTACATCGCAATTTGGGCATTGAGGTGAAACCCCACAAGCTTTACACTCAACAACAGGCGAATATCCTCTTCTGTTTTGAAATAAAATAACCTGTTCTTTTTCTTCTAATGCTTCTTGAATTAACAATAATAAACGTTCAGAAAAATGACCTTTCATTCGTTTTTTTCGATAGCCTTCTTTGATGTCAACCAATTCAATTTCGGGCAGTAATACATTACCATAACGCCTATTTAATTCTACCAAACCATATTTTTCTTGTTGGGTATTGTAATAACTTTCTAAGGATGGTGTCGCACTACCTAAAAGCACCTTACCTTGATGTAAACTTGCCAATACTATTGCTGCATCTCTAGCATGATATCTTGGTGCAGGATCAAATTGTTTATATGAGGTTTCATGTTCTTCATCAACAATTATTAACCCCAACTTTGAAAATGGCAAAAAAACTGATGATCTAGCTCCTAGCACCAGTTGTGCTTTATCTGAGTTTTGCAAAATATTATTCCACACCTCTACCCTTTCATTTAAAGAATATTTGGAGTGAAATACTGCAATTTTATTCCCAAAATATTGTTGCAAACGTGTTATGAGCTGTGTAGTCAAAGCAATTTCGGGTACCAAGTATAAAACTTGCTTGTTTTGTTGTAAAATTTTATGGATTAGCTCCACATAAATTTCTGTTTTACCAGAGGATGTAATTCCATGTAATAAAACCACATCTTTATGCGTAAAATTCTCATTAAGTTCTTGCAATGCTGTTTGCTGAAATTCATTGAGTGTTTTAAATTGTGTCGTCGAATTCTCAAAATTCACCCTATCTGTTTGGATGGTGTAGATTTCAAAAATAGCTTTGTCAGCCAAAGTTTTAATTATTGCTGAGGACACATTACTGACTTTTATAAGATCCTTTTGTTTAATAGGCTTTTTGGTACTTGCACTCAATGAAAAATAAGATAAAACTGCCGTACGTTGTTTTGCTGCTCTACTCAGTGTGTCTAATAAATTATGAAGCTTGTCTTCATCCTCATAAAGAGAATTTAGCCGTACATACTTCACCAATTTAGGCTTGTATTGCTCAACAATCTCTTCTCTTATAATGATTGCTTTTTTCAACAACAACTTATTTAAAATAGGTAAAATCCGCTTTTTATCTAAAATATCACTAATCTTTTTTATGGGTAAAATTGCTTGGTGTTCCAACGCTTCAACAATTAAAAACTCATCATCAGACAAGGGCGTTTTCGTATCAAAATTCTCATTTTTTAAGACTAAGGTTTCACTCTCTAATAAAAATGCTGAGGGTAAAGCTGAACGTAATACTTCACCTAAAGAGCACATATAATAATTGGCCACCCATTGCCAATGTTTCAATTGATTTTTGGTAATAATAGGTTGATGGTCTAAAATTTGAAAAATTTCTTTCGCAGTATATGCTGTTGGTTCGTTTTGATGAAGACTAGCAACAACTGCAGTATAAATTTTAGACTTACCAAAAGGAACAGCAACACGCATCCCTACTTGTAAAAAAACAGATTCAGCTTCAGTTATTTTATAGGTAAATAACTGCTGTAATGGAATGGGTAATATGACGTTTATAAAATGACTCAAAAAAGTAATTAGTTACTACAAAATACTGTAATCTATTTATACTGAACTCCTGCCTCCTAAATTTTAGGATAGGGATGACAAATTATTGTTTTCTGAGACAAGCCCAGAGTCCAATTTTAGATCTTGGCACGCTGTTTGCAAATGTACTTATAATCGTGTTAACCAAAACGCATTTTTAATTTTAACTTAACACTTACATTATGAAAAACATTATAACAGTACTCGTAACCATCCTAATTGTTAGCTTTAACTCACACGTTTTTGCAACATCAAATAGTGAAGGTGAAAATTATTCATATTATTCTAATGGAGGTATCTTTACTTTCGTTGAAGATGGAATTACTTTTTCAATCTTTCAAAATGGTGAATTTGATTTTTCAATGGATACTAATCTTCATGCAAATATAAATTTTGGTAATGTAAGTATCTCATACAATTCAGGTTATGATTATGATGTTTATGTTCAATATGATAACTATGGAGCTATCATTCAAATTGAAGATACTCCTATTTATTATGATAACTATGGTAGAATTACCAGAGCTGGTTATGTAAATATTAGCTATCGTTCTAATCGATTAATGGCTATTGGTGGCCTACATGTATTTTACAATCATCACGGACATTATTCACATTACACAGGGTACATCAATACATTTAATATGCATTTTGATACTTATCATCCATACCATAACTATTATGTAAGACCGTTTTATTCTGATTGTATTGTGAGTTACAAACCTTACAGACGCTATTATAGCCCTGAGCGTTATAGATATAATAACTATAGACAAAATTATTACAGCAGAAGCTACAATGCAAAAAGACAATATAGAAGTGTTAAATCTAGAATTGCCAATTCTAATTCTAACAGAAGACACTCTAAACGATCTTCTGAAACGAGAAGTATCACTAGAGCAACATCTAATAGAAGACAGAGTATGACGAGACGTTCTAACACTAGCAATCGTATGATTAAAGATTCTGGTATAAAAGGGCAAAGTACTCAAAGAAACAGTACTAGAAATAGAGGTGCAAAAGTGAGTCAACGTAACAGTACTACTAGACGTTCTAATACTAGCAATCGTGCGATTAAAGATTCTGGCATAAGAAAAACAAATCGCTCAAGTACTCAAAGAAGTACAACTAGAAATAGAGATACAAAAGTGAGTCAACGTAACGGTACTACTAGACGTTCTACCACAAATAGAAATACAAATGTGAGAAGACAGGTTACAAAGCAACCAGCACAATCACAAAGAAGAACTGTAGAGCGTAGAAGTGCACCAACAAAAAGTAGAAGTGTTCAACAAAACAGAAATGGACAAAGACGTTCACCACAAGTAAGAACACAAACTAGAAACACACCTAAAAGAAGTGTTTCTCAACGTTCTACAAACAGAACTAATTCTTCTGTGACAAGAAGGAATACTACAAATACTTCAAGAGGCAGAACTGCTACAAGAAGAAGATAATAGAAAAAGGGAAAGTGAATTTAGAAAAGGCCTTATTGTAATGATAAGGCTTTTTTGGTTTTCTAAACCTAAATTATCCTGATAAGTATTAAAAAGAGGTTTCTGATATTCTCATATTATCAAAAAGTAACACACATCCTTCAGAAGATGCCGAGACGCCTACTTCTAGTACATTTTGGATTGAATTTGATGTAGGTAAATTAATTCCAGATTCTGAAATTATTTGTACGCCATCTTGCCATAACTCAATAACGCCATCATTTTCATTACTATATTTTAAATGTACTTTAAGAGTGAACCATTGTTTTTTAGGAACGGTAATACTAGAATTATTCTTAATATTTAGTTTGGCTCCAAATTTGTTTTCAAACTCTAATTTATTATCTCTAATAATAACTCTTGGTCCTGGGGACTGAAAGAAATAAGAATTTTCAAAATCAACAATACTAAAAGGTATTCCACTTTCAATATAATAATCAGCCTTGTACCAAATATTTGAATCTTTTGTAAAGAAATTTATAGTTGATGCTATTGATGATTTAGAAGTCACCATATTTGCTATTGGAGGTACACTTGTAAATTTCAACACCTTATTAGAAGCATTTATTGGGTCACTTATCAATTCAATTTTATTATCAATAAAACTACAAGTACCATCAAATATACATTTACTCAATGCGTCATATTCAGATACTGTAGGTGTTGCAGGACTTTGCAGCGTAATGTTTGTCCAATACAAATCGGTGTCAGCTAAAGAATGAATAAACAAATCAGTAAATACTGATGTATTCTCAAAATTTTCTATAAAATTATTCTTAGTAGGAAATAAGCCTGTTCTGTTTTTTAAAAATGATCCTGAACCATTGATAACATAATTCTCTTCTAAAAAATTAGGTTCAAAATATTGAAATTCAAAATTACATAAACCATTTTTATTAGTATATAATTTTCCGTCTTTATAAATAAATATTTCCTCTCCATTTGGAGTAATAAATGTTTCTAAGAGCTCATTACTATTACATGCATTAGATTTCTTTTCATCATCATCATTTTGACAACTTATAAGAAAAATTAAAAATGAGTATATAATTATTGAAAAAACCTTCACCTTAACTAGTTTTAATTAAAACTATAACGAAAAATAATACTATAAATTATTGGTTTACAAAAGGTACAGTAGTGTTAACCTCCCAATTTATCCTTAAACAAGAACATCAATATTATAGGTACAGAAAGTATTCCTACTAAAAATAAATTTGTAGTAAATAATGATGGAAACAATGCCAAGGTCAATACATAACCTCCAATAGCACCACCTATATGTGCACTATGCCCAATATTACCTAATTGTGCTTTCATACCATACATAGAATACAATAAATAACCAACACCGAAGATATAACCTGGAATTGGAATTGGAATAAACATAAACCCAACTCTCATCCCTGGATTTAATAATATAGCCGCATATAATACACCCATTACCGCACCAGAAGCCCCAACAGCACTATAGTGCGATTCCTTTTTATGAAAACTCAATGCTAAAGTGCTACCTGCCAATAGACTCCCCAAATAGATGATTAAAAATTTTAATACCCCTACTTGCCCTATCACACTGTCAGCAAAAAAATATAAGGTCAACATATTGAATAATAAATGTCCTTGATCTACATGTAGGAAACCTGAAGAAAACATACGTAACTTTTCTCCTCTTAAAATAGGACCAATTTGAAATTTATAGTGTTCAAAAAATAAGCGATCAGAAAACCCTTTTAAAGATACCAATACGTTTACTAAGATAATTCCGATGACTGCTGGACTCATTTGTATTAAATTTTTTTCAAAGATAAAATTAATATACCGATATTTGTCAAAATATTTTAAATGCAATTTATAAGCTTTATTCTTATTTATCCGTTTATATGGATATTTTCAGTTTTACCGTTTAAGGTATTGTATTTTATATCTGATGGTTTTTACTATCTTATTTATTATATTATTGGCTATAGAAAAAAGGTCGTAACTTCAAATTTAAAACTTGCCTTTCCTCAAAAAACAGATCTAGAAATTAAAGAAATTTCTAAAAAATTCTATAGACATTTTGTAGACATTTTTGTAGAAATGATAAAAGCCTTTACCATTTCTGATAAAGAAATTTCAAAACGATATAAATTTACAAATATTGAGTTATTAAATGAATTGGAAGCCAATAACAAAAGTGTATTAATACTCGGCTCACATTATGCAAATTGGGAATGGATTTTTTGTTTAAATTTACATGTAAAAGTTGATGGTTATGCTGTTTTTAAAAGATTAAAAAATAACTATTTTGATAAAAAAATTAGAGAAACAAGAGGTCGGTTTAATACAACTTTAGTCCCTACTCAAGAAATTTTTAAAATTATTGATCGCAATTACAAAAGTAAAACTCAATCTATGTATGGCTTTTTAGGAGATCAGTCTCCTAAGAGAAAGAACTCCCATCATTCTGGTTTATTTTTAGGTGTACAAGTACCAATAATTACTGGCTCAGAGATGTTAGCTAAAAAATACAATTTGTCCGTACTTTCTTTTCGTACAAAAAAAATTAAACGAGGATATTATGAAACTACTTTTAAATTATTAGCCGAAAACCCTACTGATTATAAAAATTATGAGATTACTGATAATTACCTTCGAGAATTAGAAAAATCAATTTATGAAGCTCCTGAATACTATTTCTGGACACATAAGCGGTTTAAGCATAAGAAATAAACAACTAATTAATTAAACCATACTGCATAGCCTTGTCTTCTTAAAGTCAATGCTAATTGTTCTTCCATTTTGAGTGCTGCTGCTCTTGACGATAATGGCTTAATATGATTGTAAAGACTCGGTCTCAGGTACGAACCATATTTTTCAACTATAGTAGAGGATAACTTATACCCTTTCTTATTTCGGTATCCTGTTTTATGTTGTGCAAAACGTTCTTTAGCCGTTTTACTGGTCATACCTACATAAAGGCATTGTAATACTCCGTTAAATTGTGGGTTGGCAACTCTAAACTTTGAATTTTCAGTAAATACACGTTTAGACAATTCTATAACATAAATTCTATACTGAAATTTTGGCATAGTATTAATCTAATTCCTTTAAGATTCAAACCACTTTTCAACCATTTTTTGTTCTAATTTATAATCTTTTTTATATTCATATTCATTTGAGGTGGCATTATAATGGTAATCTTCTTTCCAATCGTTGAAATTTTTAGCCAAACTTTTAATACTCTCACAAACATAAGCAACTTCTTTATCAGTTATTGTTGGATGAATTGACATTCTTATCCATCCTGGTCTTTCTAACAAACAACCATCTTCAATTTTATGCTTGTATTCTTCAGAGGTTGGTAAGTCTATATGCAATAAAAAATGCCCGTAAGTACCAGCACAAGAACAACCACCACGGGTTTGAACTCCAAACCTGTCATTCAATAGTTTAACGCCTAAATTATAATGCAATTCATCTATATAAAATGAAAAAACACCAATTCTATCTTCATGTTCTTCAGCTAATAAATGTAAATTTTTAATACCTTTTAATTGAGAAAAAACATAAGTGTTAATTTCATGTTCACGAGCCAATATTTTTTCAGATCCCATTTGCTCTTTTAACTGTACAGCTAGAGCTATCTTAATGGTTTGTAAAAAACCTGGTGTACCTCCATCTTCACGCAATTCAATATCTTCAATATATCGATGGTCTCCCCAAGGGTTGGTATAAGTAACTGTGCCTCCCCCTGGATTGTCAGGTACAGTATTGTGATACAATTTATCACTAAAAATCAATACCCCTGAAGTACCAGGACCACCTAAAAATTTATGTGGTGAAAAGAAAATAGCATCTAAACGTGCTTCTTTATCTTCTGGATGCATATCAATAGGTACATAAGGAGCAGAACAAGCAAAATCTACAAAGCAAAATCCATTATAGCTATGAATCATTTTAGCCATTTTATGATAATCTGTTTTGATGCCAGTCACATTAGAACATGCAGTAATTGAGGCTATTTTTACTTTTCTATCTTTATAGCTTTCTAATAACTTTTCAAAACTCTTATAACAGACCAATCCTGTTTCTTCACAAGGGATTACTTCTACATCTGCTATCGTTTCTAACCACGAAGTATGATTAGAATGATGTTCCATATGAGTAATAAAAACGATTGGTTTTAAGTCTTCAGGAATTTTAGTATACTCCTTCATACTTTCAGAAATTTTCAATCCTAAAATACGCTGAAATTTATTAATAACTCCTGTCATACCAGTGCCTTCAGTAATTAAGCAGTCATTATCTGTAGCATTAACATGTTTTTTAATAATTTCACGAGCCTTATGGTAAGCTTGTGTCATTGCAGAACCTGTAATAGAAGTTTCTGTATGTGTATTAGCTACAAAAGGACCAAATTGATTGGTAATTTTCTCTTCAATGGGTCTATAGAGTCTACCACTTGCTGTCCAGTCTGTATAAATTATTTTTTTTTCTCCAAAAGGAGATTTAAATATTTGATCTACGCCAATAATATTTTCTCTAAATTGGCTAAAATAGTTTTCTAATGACATAGCTTTAACAAAATAAATTTAGTACAAAGTAAAAGTACGTATAGTTTCTCTTAAAATTGAGATTCAATCTGAAGTATTACTATTTAAAAATATAAAAACGATAGCCAAAAGTATAAGATGTTTCAGCAAATGTAAAATGTTGCTTTGCCTTTTCTGAAGCATCTTCTGTAATTCTAATATCTGGCATATTAATATAACCAATTTTAAAATCTGTTTTTATATAAAAATGTTTAAAAAAGGTAAGGTTTAACCCTGCACTTGCAGACAGTCCAAAACCTGCAACATGAAACTGATCATAGCGTTTGTTTCCTAAAATAGTAGTATTTGTTTTTGGCATAACAAACCCAAAATCAATTCCTTCTTCTAAATTCACTTCAAATTTATCAGTATTTATGTGTAGTAATTTATTGAAATTATCAAAACGATTCGCTCCAATAAAGATATAATTTAGACCATCAGTATGTTCAAATAACAAAAAAGGCTTTGATAAGTTTATTGTTTGATTTTTATATGTACCATCAAAATTGTAGGCTGCTCCATCAAAAAGATAATCTCCTGTCGAAATTTCACCGTTAATACCTACAGTTTGATTATTACGCATAACGTATTTCATATGATCATAACCAAAAATTATATTGTAATTGTCTTTAATAAAATAACCAATTTCAAAATTGGTTTGTGGTAACGTTAATCCTCCAGGGTCTAAAAAACCAATCCCTAAAGGCTTTGGCTTATCACTTGATTTCACATCAGAAAGTGTAAAATCAAAATCATCTCCTTTAAAGGTAATATCAGAAGTTGAATATGACGATCTATTCCATCCCCAAGATGCGAAAAACTGTCCTTTTCTTGAATTTATATTTTCTAATTTTGTAAAAACTTTATCATTTGTTTTTATTTCTTCTTGTGAAATCACAAGTTGAACAACAAGTATCGATACTACTATTATTACTTTTTTCATCTTTTATAAAATTATAAACCAGTTATTTTTAAAATTTCTTCTATAATACGCTCGGCCAAAGTATCTGCATTGGCTTGAGAAGTACTTTCTGTGTATATTCTAATTATCGGTTCTGTATTTGACTTACGAAGATGTACCCATTCATTTGCAAAATCAATTTTAACACCATCTATAGTGTTCACATCTTCTTTTTTATAGGTTTCAGCCATTAATTTTAAAATGGCATCAACATCTAAATCAGGAGTTAATTGAATTTTATTTTTGCTCATAAAATAACTAGGATAACTCTCTCTTAATGTTTTACATGAGACTTTTAATTTCGCCAAATGTGATAAAAATAAGGCTACACCAACCAATGAGTCTCTACCATAATGTGAAGCAGGATATATAATACCTCCATTTCCTTCACCTCCAATAACTGCATTGTTATCTTTCATTAACTGTACTACATTCACTTCACCAACAGCACTAGCTTGATATGTGCCACCATGCTTTTCGGTAACATCTCTCAAAGCTCTTGACGAAGATAAGTTTGAAACTGTATTGCCTTTAGTTAACCCCAATACATAATCAGCACAAGCTACCAAAGTATATTCTTCACCAAACATTGACCCGTCCTCACATACTAATGCCAATCTATCAACATCAGGATCAACTACAATACCTAAATCAGCTTTTTCTTCAACTACCAATGCAGAAATATCAATTAAATGAGCTGGCAGTGGCTCAGGATTATGAGGAAACTGTCCATTTGGTTCACAATATAATTTGACACATTCGACACCAAGTCTTTCTAATAAATCTGGAATAACAATACCACCTGTAGAGTTTACAGCATCTACAACAACTTTAAAACTAGCCGCCTTAATTGCCTCTACATCTACCAAATCTAATTTTAAAACCTCATCAATATGTTTATTCATATACCCTTTTTCTTTAGTATATGTACCTAAATCATCAACATCAGCAAAGGTATAATTATCACGCTCTGCTGCATCAAGAATTGACTGCCCGTTAGTCGCATCTAAAAACTCTCCTTTTTCATTTAATAATTTTAAAGCATTCCATTGTTTTGGATTATGAGATGCTGTCAAAATAATTCCTCCGTCTGCTCCTTCAAGTGGTACAGCAACTTCAACTGTTGGTGTGGTTGACAAGCCTAAATCTACTACATTGATTCCCATTCCGACAAGCGTATTTGCCACTAAACTACTTACCATTTTGCCTGAAATTCTAGCATCTCTACCAATAATTACAGTTAAATTTTTAGAATTACTATTTCTTTTAATTAACCAGTTTCCATATGCTGCAGCAAATTTTACAGTATCTACTGGCGTTAAATTATCATTAACTTGACCACCAATGGTACCTCTAATTCCTGAAATTGATTTTATTAAACTCATGCCCTTTTTTTAATGTACAAAGATAAGTTTTATGATTCATTTTTTTAATAAAATAGACTATTTTAATCTATAAATAATTCTTTTTTTTATCATTTTTTTAATGAACAGAATTGCTTAATTATTTATTTATAATATTTTATTGTAGATTACGTATTGTTTATAGTAAACCAATAACTATTCTTTATGGAAGACACTAATAAAATCACAATCGCTAGTTGTTCAATGTGTAATAATGCCTTAGCATTAGAATCCATTTTTTGTGAAAATTGCGGATACCCAGAAAATGGTTCTGAAAATGATATTGCTAAGTTTCATGCTAAAAAAGCAATGGATAACAATAAACATGTTGGAGCTGATAAAAAAATAAAATCAGCAAGAAATACGCTATACGCTATATCTGGATTAACATTTGCTGTAGGTTTATTCTTATATTTCCAAAATAAAGACCTTTATTTATTAGTCACAAATTTTTCTTTATGCATTGCTTATTTAGGTCTTGCTTTCTGGTCTTCAAAAAAACCTCTAATGGCTTTATTAATTGGCCTACTACTCTATTTAACCACAATTACTATTTCTGCAATTGAAGAACCTACAACGCTAGCAAAAGGTATTTTATGGAAAATAATTATTATTTCTTATCTAAGTAAAGGAATTTATTCAGCTTCTTCAGTAGAAAAAGTTGACCAATCTCATTTAAAATAAAGGTTTTAAAGAATGAGTACTAAATGTAACCTTTGTAATACCCTTTTTAAAGAAAATATAAATTTTTGTTCAAAATGCGGAAATTCATTATCTAAAAGTAATAATGACAAAGCTTCGTCAATTAACTTGATTATTGCTTTTTATATTACTATGTTACTATTCTCTTTTACTTCATCATATATTTACACCATTTCATATAGTTTTACTAACGAAATCATTACAGAGATAATATTTGCCTTTTTAGTATTAGGCTTTAGCCTTTTTGGTTATAAAAAGATTTTAAAGCTTTACCGCATACCTGATTTAGGCTGGAAAGTATGGTTATTTGCGATTGTTTTTCCTATAATCTCTAGTGTGTTTGTAAATTTCTTTGTAGATTTTTTAAATTCATTATTCTCACTTGAAGAAACAGAAAACTATTATACTCAATATGTTTTTTTAGAATATCCTTTATTTTGGTCAATATTATTCATTGCTATTTTACCACCAATTTTTGAAGAGCTTGCTTTCAGAGGTTTTTTATTCAATCAATTAAAAAAAGTTATAAGTAACAAGCAAACCATTGTAGCTACAGCATTTATATTTGCTTTAATCCATTTCTCAGTTATCTCTTTTATTTGGATATTCCCTTTTGGATTAGTTTTGGGTTATTTAAGAAGTAAGTATAACACACTTTGGTTAGGTATGCTTGTGCATTTTATACACAACCTAATTATTGTATTTATAGATTATACCAATTTAAACATATAACATCACATTGATTGGAATATAGCTTCATAAAAAAACCGCTGAAAAATTCAGCGGTTTTAATACTTATAAAAGGTTTATGAATTACTTTTTCTTAGCATCCATTTTACTTTTCAATTCAGCTAATGCAGAAATATCACCTAAAGTAGATTTCTCTAAATTATCATCCATTTTCTTCTTGGTAGCTTTAACAACCTTTTCTTCTTGAGCTCTAAACATTGCCGTATGAGATACAACCAATCTTCTATACTCTTTATTAAATTCTAATACTTTAAAGTCAACAGTATCACCTTTTACTAATTTTGATCCGTCTTCTTTTTCCATATGTCTAGAAGGAACAAAAGCTTCAACAGTATCACCTTCAAAAGAAACTAACACTCCTTTATCTGTTACTTGAGAAACCTCTCCTTTATGTACAGAATCAACAGTGTATTTATCTTCGTATGCATCCCAAGGATTTTCAGTAGTCTGCTTGTGACCTAAATTTAATTTACGGCCTTCTACATCTAATTCTAATACTTCAATATCAAGTTTATCACCAACTTTAACAAAATCAGATGGATGCTTCACTTTGGTTGTCCAAGATAAATCAGAAATATAAACTAACCCATCAATACCTTCTTCAAGCTCAACAAACACTCCAAAATTAGTATAATTTCTAACTAAACCTGTGTGTTTAGAACCTACAGGGTATTTAGAAGTTACATCTGTCCAAGGATCAGGATGTAATTGCTTCATCCCTAAAGACATTTTACGTTCTTCGCGATCTAAAGTTAAAATTACAGCTTCTACTTCATCACCAACTTTTACAAAATCTTGAGCTGAACGTAAATGTGTTGACCATGACATTTCTGACACATGGATCAACCCTTCAACACCTTGATTTACTTCAATAAACGCTCCGTAATCCGCAATAATTGCTACTTTACCTTTAACTTTATCTCCTATTTTCAATTCTTGATCTAAAGATTCCCAAGGATGTTTATGCAATTGTTTTAGACCTAATTGAATTCTAGATTTATTATCATCAAAATCAAGAATTACAACATTTAATTTTTGATCTAATTCAACTACCTCGCTTGGATGATTGATTCTACTCCATGATAAATCAGTAATATGCACCAACCCATCAACACCTCCTAAATCAACAAACACACCATAAGAAGTAATGTTTTTAACCACACCTTCTAATACTTGTCCTTTTTCTAATTGACTGATAATCTCTTTTTTCTGTTCGGCAAGATCTGCTTCAATTAATGCTTTATGAGAAACAACTACGTTTTTAAATTCGTGATTTACTTTCACGACCTTAAACTCCATTGTTTTTTCTACATACTGATCATAATCTCTAATAGGCTTCACATCAATTTGAGAGCCAGGTAAGAAAGCTTCAATGCCAAAAACATCAACAATCATACCTCCTTTAGTTCTACATTTAATAAAACCATTAACTACTTCTTGAGTTTCATGAGCTTTATTAACTCTTTCCCAAGCTTTAATAACTCTTGCTTTTCTATGAGATAATACCAGTTGCCCCGTACTATCTTCTCTTTTATCTACCAATACCTCAACTGTATCTCCAACAGCTAAATTAGGATTGTATCTAAATTCATTTAAAGAAATAACACCTTCAGATTTAGAATTGATATCAATGATAGCCTCACGATCAGTCATTCTTGTTACTGTACCATCAATAACCTGATGTTCTTCAACAAAACCAACAATGCCTTCTAAAGCTTTATCAAAAGCTTTAAGTTTTTCTTCATCAACGACCTCAATACCTTCTTCATATTTATGCCAATCAAAATTGTCTAAAAATTCTTGTGT
>Ga0256834_1001435_pt1 | contig 16201 bp, 18 predicted proteins | sample 4281140metaG_FD_190536 | JGI IMG/M metagenome (GOLD analysis project Ga0256834, IMG submission 190536) | Hydrothermal vent microbial communities from East Pacific Rise, Pacific Ocean - 4281-140 | ecosystem: Environmental > Aquatic > Marine > Hydrothermal vents | place: Pacific Ocean: East...
TTGGATTTAATTCGTTCAACGGCGAACGGGCGCGCAAATACAATATCTTGAAACTTTTTTGAACTACTCATTGCTTAGTCCCCTTATGAAACTTCTTCGGTAATATCTTCAGTAATATCGGGCAACTCTAGCTTTCCTGCTAAAATATCTTTCACAGAATAAGCGAAAAGTTGGTTATTTGTTTTGAGCGTATATTTCATCAAAGCTTTTACAGCTTCATCACTTGCATCTTTGCCCAAAACATTTCGTCGCAGCGCACCTGAAAGTTCGTGAGGAACATCATCACTGTCAACGGCCATCGCATCTCGGTAGCCTTTGCAAGCACCGTAAAACACTTCAGACATTTTTCGGACCTTTTTGCCTACGGACAAATCTCCCACACCCATTTCGCGCAATGAGTGATCCATATCCATGAATGCCTCATCAAAAAGCAATTGGCCAAATGTGCTGGCATCGTCTCCTTGATCGCGCAATCGTTCCAACACGAGGAAACAATGGAGCGTAATCATGTCAAACCGACCTGTTACAGTGTCACTAACCCCTGCTGTGGTGTATAACCATGGTTGCCGCGCCTTAGCCACAATCACCGAGTACACCGCTCTTTGCGGAGGCATTGTGCCCAATTTTGAAAATATTTTTTTAAAAATCATTGCTATTTTTTTGCCTGACACGCATTTTTCTGTCAAACAAACCTTTAAAAAGCCCTTTGGAAAGTCTACTGCATAAATCATGTCATCAAATTCAGCAACATCAACCTCTCGTCGTTTGTTTATTTGCGCACTTGCAGCAAGTGCTATTTCTGCTTGTACACCCCAGATCGATCATCGTGGATACTTACCACGCGCAGGTGATTTGCAGAAAATTAGCCCAGGTATGAGCAAAACAGAAGTTCAAGCTCTTTTAGGTTCTCCCTCGACAACGGCAACGATCAATTACTCTGGCGATAGCTATTATTACATTTCCAGTAAAATTGAAACACAAGGGTTTATGGACCCCAAAGAAACCGAACGTCAGATTTTTGCGATACGCTTTGATGAATTAGAGCAAGTACAAAGCTTTGCTCAATATAGCTTGCAAGACGGTCAGGTCATCAACATCAGCTCTCGCAAAACCCCAACACGTGGGCGTGAGTTGACGATTTTGAAGCAACTGTTCTCGAATATCGGTGGCAAATTACCTGGTTCAAAATAAAACTTTGCGAAGCACTCAAACGGCGTTTTGCCGTTTGGTGTGCATGCTAAGCCAAATCATTGCCACTGCTGCGATCGCAACCATTGGGAACAAAGCGATGTTAACCGCATTCCAACCGATCCCTGCGAACAACTGACCAGAACTCAACGATGCTACAAACACGGTGCCAAAAACGGCAAAGTCATTAAACGCTTGCACTTTGCTTTTTTCAGATGGTTCATAACACTGTGTGACCATTGTTGTTGCGCCGATAAAGCCAAAGTTCCAGCCCAAGCCGAGCATAATAAGCCCCGCATAAAAATTGACGATGGTAATACCCATCAAACCAATAACCGCTGCTGTTACAAGCATGAACAACCCTGCAAAAATAATGCGTTCAACTCCAAACCGAGCGATTAAGTGACCTGTGAAAAAGCTTGGTACATACATGGCAAGTACGTGCCATTGAATGACACCTAAGGAATCATCCACACTAAACCCACACGCCACCATTGCGATGGGTGTGGCGGTCATTAACAGGTTCATTACACCATAAGAAACCATGCCAGCAATCACAGCCACTCGCAGACGTGGATTTTTCAAAATTTCCTTCATCGGGCGGGCTTTGCGTTTGTCTTCCCCCACCTTTACCAATGGAATATCGATTAACGAAATCAAAGCGAAAGCTAAAAGAGCCAGCACAGCAGCGGCTAAAAAGGCCCCTGCGAAAAGCACAGGGTCAAAGAAGCTTTTAGAATAGCTAACAATTTGGGTGCCGAAAACTGCCCCACCAATACCACCAATCATCACCCATGAAATTGCTTTACCTTTAAAGTTTTCGGTCGCACGATCAGCGGCTGCAAATCGATAGTATTGCGTGAACGCCATGTAAGAGCCAAGCAACATGGTGCCAAAACAAAACAGGACAAAGCTTTGCTCAAACAAGGCGTATGTCGAGAGCATGCCGCCGCAAAACGCAAAGCCAGTTCCGATCATAAAGCCTGGTTTTCGGCCAACTTTCCCCATCAATAATGACGCTGGGATTGTTGCTAATGCGGTGCCCACAACGAATGCTGAAATTGGCAATGTAATCAACGTTGGAATTGGCGAAAGCATCGTGCCAACAATACCAGCCGTTGAGAAAACAATAATTGATGAACATGACGAAAGCGTCATCGCGATGGCTAAAATAAGGGCGTTACGACGAGCTACTTTATCATTTAAATAGGACTGTTCGAGGGGCTGGGTCGTCATTTTATTTCGTTTCTATTAGGCGTTTTTGTTTTTCTATTTGGCTTGTCCGTCGCCAGATTTTGCCGTTTTGAAAGCTTCGGCTCTGGCCCATCTGGCATAACGGTCAAGCACACCATTTACAAAGCGGGCTTCTTCACGTTCAAAAAATGCTTTGGTCACATCCACATACTCGGTAATTGTCACAGGAGGTGGCACGTCCTTTTTAAACTGAAGCTCAAACGCCGCGGCCCGAAAAATAGCGCGCATGGTTGCATCAAGCTTTGGCAACTTCCAATTGTCAGACAAAAACTCATTTAGTTTTTTGTCCAGCGTTAATTGCTCGCGCAAAACCCCTTCGAGAATATCTTTTAGAAATGGAACGTCTGCATCGCCACATTCCCCATCGTCAAAAGTTTCACCTAAGCGTCGCGAATTGTATTCAGCTAAAACATCATTTAAGCCGCGACCAGATAGTTCCATCTGGTACAATGCCTGAACAGCGCCAAGGCGGGCCGAAGATCGGGCCACAGCGCGCGCGGGTCTCTTTTTTGTTTTGCTTTTTTCTTGTTCAGACATGGTTTTGGACACTCAAAAATTTAACTAGATAATTTTGCTTTTAATTCAATCATGGCAATGGCTGCTTGACCAGCACCACCGCCTTTGTTTTTGTCGGCAACTTTACAACGCGCCCATGCTTGGTCGCCATTCTCTACCGTTTGAATACCATTGCCGATACACAATTTATCAACAGTGGTTAAATTCATAATTGCACGGGCAGATTCTTCTGAGACAATCTCATAATGAGTTGTTTCACCACGAATGACGACCCCTAAAGCGACATAGCCGTCATACCTATTAGACATATCTGTATTTTGAGCTTGAGCTGCCATGGCAATGGCCCCTGGAATCTCCAGAGCGCCTGGAACACTGACCACTTCATACGTGCCGCCTGCCGCTTCAATCGCCGCCGTTGCACCCTTAATCAACTCAGCTTGCAGATCTTTATAGTAATCTGCTTCGACAATAAGAATATGCATTAATTTTCTTTCTCAAACTCTGCCAGACGGGCGACGTAGCGCGCCAGCATGTCAATTTCAACGTTTATTTTGTCACCCACGTTCACATCGCCCCACGTGGTTACTTTTTGCGTGTGCGGAATAATGTTTACACCAAAGACACTCGTGCCAGAGACGTTGTCTTTCACCTCATTAACGGTGAAAGACGTGCCATTGAGGGTTACAGAACCTTTGGGCGCGATGAAACGGGCAATGTCGTTAGGTATTTCAAAAACAAAGCGCTGCGAGTCGCCTTCTGGTTCGATGCTGACAATAGTGCCGACACCATCCACATGGCCAGAAACAATATGCCCACCAAGCTCTTGGCCAGCGCACAGAGCCCGTTCTAAATTGATTTTTGTGCCTTGTTGCCATGAGCCCAAAATAGTTTTGGAAAGAGATTCAGCTGAGACTTCGACCGCGAAGCAGTTTTGCGGTTCGCTTGCCTTTTCAATCACCGTCATGCACGCCCCCGCGCACGAGATTGATGCGCCGATGTCTATACCATCAAGGTCATAGGCACAGGCAATATCAAAACGGGTATCGCCCTTTTGAGTGATTTTGATGATTTCGCCAATATCTGTAATGATGCCAGTGAACATGTAAGTTTTTCCGAGTTAAGCTGAACATTTTAGCCGAGCATTTCAACCAATCAGTGGACAGATCGGTCACGCAGATAGTGCTTTACCACATCTTGACCGATTTGTTCTGTTGATTGACAGATAAATTTATCGCTAGCGGCAATATGTGACACGGGTAGCCCTGCAAAGGCGCTAACGCCTTGCTTACCGATGGTTGTTGGTGCTGTTGCAATAATGGCTTCATCGACCAAATCTGCTTCAATGAAACTGCGAGCGATTTTGGCCCCACCTTCAACGAGCAACAAGTTGATACCCGTTGTACCAAGGGATTCAAGCATAATGTTAAGATCGATAGCGCCAGCAAAATGAATGTCGTTTTGTTGTAGCTTTAAATCTTTACCACCCATAATCACTCGCGTTGGCGAGCGGTTTTCCATACCAGATAAGCGGCATGTTAATGACGGGTTGTCGGTTCTATAGGTCCCGGCACCAACTAAAACAGCGTCAGCTTTCGCACGCAACAAATGAACACGCTGTTTAAACAATGGACCTGTGATGGGGGTTTCTTGGCCGACCGCTGCTGCGATTTTTTCATCTTGCGACATCGCCATTTTGAGCATGACGAACGGGCGGCCTGTTTTCATACGGTGCAAAAACCCGCGCAATTGATATTCGGCTTGATTTTTTAAGACACCTTCAACCACTTCAACGCCTGCATCGCGTAGCATTTGCGCGCCCTTGCCGCTTACCCGCTCATCACGATCAAGGGCTGCAATAACAACACGTTTTATGCCAGTCGCAACCAACGCTCTCGCGCATGGTGGGGTTTTTCCAAGATGAGAACATGGTTCAAGCGTTACATAGGCCGTTGCCCCATGTGCATCACTCCCTGCCATCAGCAAAGCTTGCTGTTCAGCATGGGGCCGACCGCCTTTTGCTGTGTGTGCGGCAGCGATTAAACGATTATCAGGTGAAACGATAACGCAGCCAACGCATGGGTTTTCTGCCGTTGTTCCTTGCCCTCGTTCAGCCACGCGCAAGGCTTTGTCCATCCAAACTTCATCTTGCCCCAGTGGTAATTTTGGATCACTCGTCATCTGACAATTTGCCGATTAGCTCTTCAAAATCTTTAGCTTCGCGGAAATTTTTATACACTGAGGCAAAGCGCACATAGGCCACATCATCCAGCACCAATAGACCGTCCATAACCAGTTTTCCGATTTGATTGGATTCAACCTCTGGTTCGCCTGCGCTTTCAAGCTGACGGACAATGCCAGAAACCATGCGCTCGATACGTTCTGATTCAACGGGACGTTTGCGTAATGCCACTTGCACAGAGCGCATCAACTTATCGCGATCAAACGGGACCTTGCGGCCAGCGCTTTTAATCACAATCAACTCGCGCAATTGCACCCGCTCAAACGTGGTGAAACGTCCACCGCAATCGGGGCAATAACGCCGCCGACGAATTGCCGCAAAATCTTCGGTCGGGCGACTGTCTTTCACCTGACTTTCATTGTTTGAGCAATATGGGCAGCGCATGTTTTTGCCTTTTAATGTTGGTTACTTGTAGATCGGAAAACGGGCTGTCAGCTCGAGCACTTTGGCTTTGACCGCTTGTTCAACCTCACCATTGCCCTCTTGCCCATTTTTTGCAAGCCCATCAAGCACTTCAGTTATCAGTTCACCAATTTTTTGAAATTCATCTAAGCCAAAACCGCGTGATGTGCCAGCTGGTGAACCCAAACGAATGCCAGATGTAACCATTGGCTTTTCAGGATCAAACGGAATACCGTTTTTGTTACACGTTAAATAAGCACGACCCATGGCAGCTTCTGCCGCCTTGCCCGTAAGGCCTTTAGGGCGCAGGTCAACCAACAACACGTGCGTGTCTGTGCCACCAGAAACGATGTCTAAGCCGCCGTCTTGTAGCGTTTTAGCCAATTTCTTAGCGTTGGCGACAACATTTTTGGCATATTCTTTAAATTCAGGACGAAGCGCTTCACCGAACGCAACAGCTTTACCCGCAATCACATGCTCAAGTGGGCCGCCTTGAATGCCAGGAAAGATAGCTGAGTTGAATTTTTTGCCCAAGTCATCGTTGCGCGAAACAATCATACCACCGCGTGGACCGCGTAAAGTTTTGTGCGTGGTGGTCGTTGCAACGTCAGCAAAATCTAGTGGGTTTGGGTGTTGGCCACCAGCGACAAGGCCTGCAAAGTGGGCCATATCAACCATGAAGTATGCACCGACAGAATCAGCAACTTCACGCATTTTCTCAAAATCAAAGAAACGCGGATAGGCCGAGCCACCGCCGATGATGAGTTTTGGTTTATGCTCAAGGGCCAATTCAGCCATTTCACCATAATCAATCGTGTGGGTTTTGCGATCGACATTATAAGGAACAGCGTTAAACCATTTACCAGACTGATTGAGCGCCATACCGTGCGTTAGGTGACCACCAGCAGCAAGATTTAGACCCATAAAGGTATCGCCCGGTTTAATCAGCGCAAAAAACACGGCTTGGTTGGCTTGTGAGCCAGAATTTGGTTGAACATTGGCATATGAGCAATCAAACATTTGCTTGGCACGATCAATGGCCAATTGTTCAGTGACATCAACATGCTGACAACCGCCATAATAACGACGGCCTGGATAACCTTCAGCATATTTATTGGTCAGGACAGAGCCTTGCGCCTGCATCACAGCTTTTGAGACGATGTTTTCAGACGCGATCAGTTCAATTTCGTCTTGCTGACGTTTAAGTTCAGCGTCAATTGTGGCCTGAATTTCAGGATCAGTATTGGCAAGATCGCCCGTAAAAAAGTTTGGATACAAGCTTTGCGCACTACCAGAAGATTGATCGGTCATAGTTTGTCCTTGCGTCTATCTAAAAATGAAAGCTGAATTGCAGCGTTATTTGAGACCGCCTAAATAGTCTGGTTGAGCAAAAATATCAACCAGACAAAGCGACAATAACGGGCAAATCAAGACATTAAACGCAAACAAGACAGATTAGTTAAAGTTAGTACGTGTTCTTGACCTTGTTGTACGGCGCTTGGAGACTGTGCGGCGGCGTGAGGTTTTGACTTGTTTGATGGCGGCACGAACGAGTGGTTGGCGTACAACGCGGCGCGCTTCGGCTTTATCAAAACGGTTATTGTTGCGCGCGCAGATGGCCAATTCACGTTCGATAATTTTTGCGCCAGCTATATCCAATGAACGGCAGCTTGTCTTACGCAAGGCGCGAATTTTACGCTCTGAACGAGATAAGCATTTAACCCAAATGCTACGGTGGGTTTGCTCGTGACGTTTTGCAAAGGCAACAAAACTTGAAAATTTACGTCTCAAATTTTTGTTGCCGCCTGCCCCACGGGATAATTTTGGCAAACGAATTGTGAAGTGAGCACCAATGTTCAAACGATTAAATCGGCAATATTTTCCATGCTTTTTCATTTGCGCGACGATTTTTGGCTTCATAATGATCTTAGCGTATGAACGCTCGGAGCTAAAAAATCCTGTTGGAACATGGGTGTTTCTATGAATAGATGCCGCACTTGAGCCAGATACACTGTAATATTTATATGTGGTTGAATACCGACCTTTAGCGCTCGCATTCATTGTCGAAACAATAGCGAAGCTACACATGGCAAACCCTGTTAAAACAAGGCGCAAAATAGTTCTTCTCATCATATCCCCCAGAAATTTTCTCTAAGCTAGCTAGTTTACGCAACCAGCGCTAGGGGAAATATGAAGTAAACTTAACAAAAAGGTGAATTATGCTGCTTTGTCGCGTTTGAGTCCAAAAGCTGTCCACAATTCATCAAGCGCGCTGGTAATACGGTCAATTTCGTCTGGCCCATGCATAGGTGTTGGGGTCAAACGAAGGCGCTCTGCCCCGCGTGGTACGGTTGGATAATTGATGGGTTGAACGTAAATATCGTACTTTTCCATCAATTCATCGGTTAGCGATTTACAAATCACAGGATCGCACACCATGACGGGCACAATGTGGCTAACACTATGAACAACAGGCAAACCGCGCTCGGCCAGTTTTTCCTTTAAAAGCTTAGCATGCAATTGCTGCAAACGGCGCTCTTCTCCACTTGCTTTAAGGTGACGAACACTTGCCAGCGCACCAGCGGCTAAAACAGGGGCCAATGATGTCGAGAAAATAAATCCTGAAGCATAAGAGCGGATGCAATCAACAATTTCAGCTGATGCGGTAATATAGCCACCCATAACGCCAAATGCTTTGGCCAATGTGCCTTCGATAATATCAACCTGATCGGCAACGCCATCGCGGTCTGTAATGCCACCACCGCGCGGGCCATACATGCCAACAGCATGAACTTCATCAAGATAGGTCATAGCGTTGTATTTACGGGCTAGCGCGCAAATTTCAGCGATTGGCGCAATGTCTCCGTCCATTGAATAGACAGATTCAAAAGCAATGATTTTTGGACGGTTGATGTCGACCTTTTTGAGCTTTTCTTCAAGATCAACAATATCATTATGCTGCCAAATGACTTTGTCAGAACGCCCAGCTTTGATACCTTCAATCATAGAGGAATGATTGAGCGCGTCTGAAAACACCACGCAATCAGGTAGCAACAGCGCTAGAGTTGATAAGGTTGCTTGATTAGACATGTAACCAGAATTAAACAACAAGCCAGCTTCTTTACCGTGCAGGTCGGCTAATTCTTTTTCCAACTCAACGTGATAATGGTTTGTGCCAGCGATGTTACGGGTGCCACCAGCGCCTGCTCCAGTTTCATCAAGGGCTGTGTGCATCGCGCCTAAAACGTCTTTGTGTTGGCCCATGCCAAGATAATCGTTTGAACACCAAACTGTCACCTCTTTAAGGCCGTTAGGTCCATACCAAGTGGCTCGAGGAAATCTTCCAGTAATTCGCTTTAAATCGGCAAACTCACGATAGCGCCCTTCTTCACGAACAGCGGCAATAGCAGATGAGAAGATGTCCTGATACATGGATACGCCCTTATTATGACTGAAACAACGCCAACTTATGATTACTAACCGTTTATATGCAGTTTAGCATATGAAAGAACTTGATTTAAGACAAGTTCTTAAGGGTCGCAGTTCATGATACCTTAAAAAACACCATTGATTAACGCATTGTAATGTTGCCTTACGAAGGCAAGGCGCGCGGTTGGCCAGTTACAAAGCCTGTTCCATCAAGTTTATAAATGTCTTTGCGGAAATGTACGATGCCATCATCCGTTGCCCAGCCTGTCAGATAAACAAAACGCACTTGTGTTGAATTTTTCACTTTAACATCAAGACGTTCGCCAGACTTCACCACACCGTTAATTTTGTCACGGTTCCAGTCTTCTTGGTTTTTAAGCAACCATGAAGTCAATAAGTGGACCTTATCAATACGGACACAACCAGAGCTAAAATAACGCTGGCCCGATGTGAACAACTGCTTTGTTGGCGTGTCGTGCATATAAACGGCGTATTTGTTGGCAAAGTTAATTTTTACCGAGGCCATAGCATTGCCTTTGCCCGGTTGTTGGCGGAAGTGATAGCGTTTTGGATCAGCTTTTGACCAATCAACAGTTTTGGGGTCAACTTCTGGCCCGCCGTAGCCATCAAAAATTTTGATGTTTAGTTGTTTGAGAATGGCTAACCCTTTTTGCATCTTAGGCAGAATGTCTCTACGAACAATTGAAACTGGCGCATTCCAGTATGGATTGAAGTTTAGCTCGCTCACCCTGCTTTGCAAAATTGGCGATGGCCGTGAAGCCAGACCAGCGATCACGTTATGGCGTGAATAAAGTACGCCAAATTCAACCGCATCTAACTGGGTGGCAGGAATGTTAACGATGATGTAGCGGTCAGACAGCTTTTTAACAGCAACTTTAACGCGCGGCAAATTTGCCCGCAACGTTGCAAGGCGCTGTTTTGCAGGCACGTTCAACGCTTTACGAGTATCTTTATCTAACCGGCCAAAAGCATGTAGTCCCATTGCTTTTTGAAACTTCACCAAAGCAATTTCTGTTACCCGATCAAACTTTTTACTTGCTAATTTTGGATAATCAACAGGAATGTAGCCTTCTGCAGCTAGGCGTTGTTTAAGGGTGCGAACGATTTTCTTCTTGGTGCCACGTACCAGAATACGGCTGGCAGGTAAGTGTGGCCACCCACCGCGCGCCACAATAATTTCATATCGGGCAATGGCGTTTTGAATATTCCTGACACTATTGGGGGTAATCATCGGTGACACGCCAAAATCTTTGATGACTTCGGTTTTAGTCGATGCGTAATTACTGCTTTGGCGACCCCCTTGGTTCCAATTCCCCACACTTTGTGCCACGGCGGGAATTGACGTCAAAGCGGTTGCGCCAAAGCTAGCAAGTAAGCTTTTTACTATGTTTCGCCGATTTTGCATTTAGGGTCGCCTTTCAAATTCATAAATTGATTCAACAATTTACGAGAAGTCTTTGCTTGGAAAACAAATTATATGGTGCCTTATATATCAAAACATCTATCCATTGCCATAGGTTTTAGACCAGAAAGTGACATCACCATATCGTGAACAAGAAAAAACCCGCTCTCAAATGAAAGCGGGTTAAGGCATTAAATTTTATCGACTGATTATAGACGATATAAAATTTGATCTGTCCAGAACCGTTCAAGACGAGTCAAAGCAGAATTGATACGCTCAAGTTCAGCTGCATCAAAACCTGCAAGGTCTTGAATTGATTCCATTTGGCGATCATAAAGCTTGTTCACGCGGCCGCGAATTTCTTGGCCACGAGTTGTTAATTTTACGCGCACTGAACGACGGTCAGTCGTTGAACGCTCATGAGCGACCAAACCAGCATCAACAAGTTTCTTTAAGTTATAAGAAACATTTGAGCCGTGGTAGAACCCACGTGTTTTAAGCTCGCCTGCAGTTAATTCATCATCGCCAATGTTGAACAGGAGCAATGCCTGTACTGAATTGACTTCTGATTCGCCTGCGCGGTCGAATTCATCTTTAATAACATCTAAAAGACGACGATGAAGTCGTTCAATCAGCGTTAGTGCTTCTAAGTACTGAGGCTTAATATCACCTTCAGATTGTTTTTTTGGTGCGTTATCAATTGCCACACCGATCATTTCATTTTGCATTTTAACACCTGCCCTTGTTGGTGAAGGCGGAAGAGTTTTTTATTATATTTCCGTCCTTCGATGAGACCAACCTAAGCGAAATCTATTAAAATCATCTCAAATGATAAGGTAAATTTGTCGTAACTTTTCGCTAAATGCACACAAACCTGACTCTTGGTTACCTCAAACTTAATCGGTTAATTAAAACTTTAACTATCTGATTTTCTTAAGTTTTTGATGATTCCAGAGAAATCTACATCGCTGTTTCCCTCATCTGCAAAGGCTTCATATAGCGCAGTGGCGTTTGCACCCAGTGGTGTAGACAAACCCACACCGTTGGCAGCATCTTGCGAAAGTTTAAGATCTTTCAACATCATCGCAACGCTAAAACCAGCTTTATAGTCATTGTTTGCAGGAGATGTCGGTACAGGGCCAGGCACTGGGCAATATGTATTTAAAGACCAACATTGACCAGAAGCGGTTGAGGAAATGTCAAAAAGCTTTTGACGATCAAGCCCAAGTTCATCGGCAAGGTTAAAGGCCTCGCAAACGCCGATCATGGAAATACCTAGCAACATGTTGTTACAAACCTTGGCCGCCTGCCCGTTGCCAACCCCGCCAGCATGAATGATGTTCTTGCCCATTTGCTCTAGAAAAGGTTTTGCACGGGCAAACCCTTCATCTGTTGCACCTGTCATAAAAGTCAGTGTTGCACCTTGCGCGCCCATGATGCCGCCAGAAACAGGCGCATCGAGCATTTCAAAACCTTTTTGCGCTGCAACACTTGCTAATCTGCGTGATGTGGTGACATCAATAGTAGAGCAATCAATAAGAAGAGCGCCTTTTGGTGCGCTTTCAAAAACTCCATCGGTTGCTTCATAGACAGTTGAAACATGACGGCCTGCTGGCAACATAGAAATAACAACATCGACATCACGTGTTGCTTCACCAACAGATGCTGCGCTTTTTCCGCCCGCTGCAATGAACGTTGCTACATTTTCTTGAACCAAATCAAAGCCACATACATTGTGGCCAGCTTTAACCAGGTTCGCCGCCATGGGGCCACCCATGTTTCCTAGTCCGATAAATCCGATGTTTGCCATTTGAGGGAATCTCCTTGAGGGTCATATAATTTCGTTAAATTAAGCAGACCTAACTGGTGTTGACCACATAAAAAGAGACATTGCGTCGTAAAATTGGACATAAAAAAACCGCAGCGCCCTCCCGCGCTGCGGTTTTTCGTCTACATGGATACAGGTATCCAATCTTTTTATTATCCAGCGTATCCTGCACGAACGATTTGCGCCGTTCTGGCCCCACATGCACCTTGTGCATTTGCAGCACGTTCTGCATCACGTTTAGCTTTTGCCACTTGGGCCGTTGAATACTTTGATAGAACCGCGTTATGGCGTGAAACAATGCGCTTCCAGAATCTCACTGCATTAGTACGCGAAAGATGTTGGCAACGTCGTTCTAAATAATATGCTGCTGTGACTTTACGATAGCGCGTTAAACTCCCGCGTTTAACAACAATTGTTGCACGTGGAAGTAATGGATCAATTCTGACTTTCTTTTCCACATAGGGCGCAGGTCTGCGCGCTACTTTTCTCGTTTGTGAACCTTTTTGAGCCAAAGCGGCGCGCATTGCACGGCGCGCTGCATCTAAAGTTGCGACGACTAATTCTTTGCTATCTGCGCTGCAAGCCATTTGCTTACCAAGGCGAGCGCCCTGTTTGCGAGCACTTCGCGCTTCTTGTGTGCCATCCATAGAAGCGGCGGCAATTTCTGCTTTAGCCAAATAGCTGTTTAATTCATTGTGATTTGAAGCTGAAAGGTAGTTACATTTACCATTCACTGAAGCACTTTGTGAAAGCAGCTTAACGGCCCCTGATGGACCAACATTTATGGTTTCAGCTTTTGCTGCACCACTCATCATCAAACCAAGCGGCACGACCAACAATGGCAATGACACAACTAGACCCTTTAGTTTTTTCATAACAAATCCCGTTTACGCAAATATACAGACTATAAAATAATGGATATATTCTGCGCGCAGGATGTTAACAGGGCCTCAAATTCAAAAAAAGCTTGAAGTAATGGTTAATAAAACTCTTACAATCTTAACTATTTCAAGCATCCCATAGTTCTGTTTCAAGCGGGGCGAAATAAGCATCTATCTGACTTTTAGAGATGTCTTTTAACGCAGCTGGCTGCCATTTAGGTGACATGTCTTTATCAATAACAACGGCGCGCGTACCTTCGAAAAAGTCCGTCGCTTGAGCGATTCTTGAAACCAAACGATACTCCAACGCCATTGCCTGCTCAAAGGTTAGAGATTTTCCTTGTGTGAGTTGGCGAAAGGTAATCAACAAACTTGTCGGTGATTTGGTTTTTAAAATTTTGAGAGTTTTGACTGACCAATCATCACCATTCTTTTCAAGTTGTTCAAAAATCTGATCGATGCTCGCCAAACTAAAAACATTGTCAATTAAACTGGTTTGGTCCGCTAGTGTTGTTTGCACGTCGCGTTGTTGGAACTGTTGCAAAACCGATTCAATATCTAGGTTCTGGCAAAGCACCGCTTCAAGCTCTGCAAATTGGCTGGAAGGGACATAGTGAGTTGCTAAACCAGCGTATAAAACATCCCCAGCTTTTAGTCGCGCACCTGTCAGTCCTAAATACATGCCCAACGCACCAGGGCAACGGGGCAAGAAATATGTGCCGCCAACATCGGGGAATAGGCCTATCCCTGTTTCAGGCATGGCGAACATAACGTTATCGCCAACAATGCGGTGCGAGCCATTAAATGAAACACCAACGCCGCCGCCCATAACAATACCGTCAATGAGAGCAATATAGGGTTTGGGGTAGTTTTTAATCAGCGTATTGAGATGATACTCTAAGTGATAAAACGTCATAAAGCGCGGGTCTTGGTTTTGGCCCCACTCATAAAGCTGAACAATATCACCGCCAGCGGAAAACGCCCTGCCCTCCACCGCTTTAATAATAACATGAGAGATGGCAGCATCGGTTGCCCAAACTTTGAGCTGCTCACTCATCTGCTCAACAATGTTCAGAGTCACGGCGTTGAGCGCCTTGGGGCGATTAAGCGTAATCAACCCCGCGCACCCTTTTACTTCAAAAATAACTTCGCTGCTCACTGGGTTCAAATTGTTCAAAGCTCAGTCCTTCAGCAATTCGCGAGCGATTATAAGTCGCATAATTTCGTTGGTGCCTTCTAAGATTTGATGAACACGTAAATCGCGCAAATAACGCTCAATCGGAAAGTCTTCTAAATACCCATACCCGCCATGCAATTGCAGCGCACGATTAACCACATCAAAGCCAACGTCTGTTGCCATGCGCTTGGCCATTGCAGCGGTGGCCGTAGCATCAGGTGATTTGACTTGTACCAAAGCTGCAGCTTTATACAAAAGCAACCGCGCCGCCTCTAACTCGGTTGCCATGTCAGCCAACCTAAATTGCAAGGCTTGGAAACTTGCAAGCGGTTTACCAAACTGGGTCCGCCCTTTTAAGTATTCAATTGCCATATCAAGGCAGGCTTGTGCGCCACCAAGAGAACACGCACCAACGTTCAAACGCCCACCATCAAGGCCAGCCATTGCAATTTTAAAACCATCGCCTTCATTGCCAATTAAATTTTGTTTTGGCACCTTGCAGTCTTCGAAAAACACCGCTGCCGTTGGTTGAGAATGCCAACCTAGTTTCTTTTCCTGTGGGCCAAACGAAAGGCCTTTAGTATCTTTATCAATGGCAATGCATGAAATGCCACCAGAACCAGCACCACCCGTTCGCACCATCACCAGATAAATATCCGAAGCGCCTGCGCCAGAAATAAACGCTTTTGAACCGTTGATATAATAAAAATCGCCATCAAGGGTGGCTTTGGTCGTTAAGCTGGCAGCATCAGAACCAGCATCTGGTTCAGTTAAGCAGTAACTCGCCACAGATTTCATTGATGTGAGGTCTGGTAAAAACTTTTTGCGCTGTTCGTCACCACCAAACGAATCAATCATCCATGCAACCATATTATGAATAGACATGTAAGCGGCCGTTGACGGGCACGCTTTTGCCAGCTCTTCAAAAACAATTGCAGCATCAAGACGCGTTAAGCCAGATCCGCCAAATTCTTCTTTGACGTAAAGCCCAGCCATACCGTGCGCCGCAGCGTTCTCTAGTACATCGCGGGGAAAATGGCGTTCTTTATCCCATTTTGCCGCGTGTGGTGCAATCTCGTTTTGGGCGAAATTAGCGGCCATATCGCGAAAAGCGACTTGTTCTTCAGTAAATTCAAAGTTCATTAACCCTGTTGCCTCACTTTAGTCACAAGAAACAGCACTGTACATTGCTATATAAATTTCAGGTTGCAGTGCAGCAAATTGGTATCAAAGACGAACGGGGCGATAAATGTCAATAAGACTGACGTTTATAATACTTTTGGCGGGAACGATCTCAACACCTGCATTTGCAGAAGGTGGTCGTTTTGACAGTCCAAAAATAAAGCGGTCACCGTTAAAGTTTCGGCTTGGCCCAACTAAACCTGCGCCTACTAAAAAGTCAGGTATTCTTTCTTTGATCGAAAGAACAATGCCTCAAACGCGCCAGCAACCAGCACAGCGCGAACCGCAGCGGGCGGCAAAAGGTGTTGCGAACCCACTTGGGTTTGCGTATGTACCATTGCCCCGCCGCAAGCCACTACGAGGCCAGTCCCTACAAAATCGCGGCCAAAATCGTGTTGCAGATGGACGGCCTCTTCCCGTTGTTCAGACCAAACGCAACGGTGAAGTCAATATTGTGCTAGATCGCTTACAGCGCGAACGTAACCAAGCATCAGCTCGCAACTTACGTCCGACATTAAAAACTTCATGGTCCAAGGGCCAAATTAAATCTGCCGTAGACCGTTGCAAACTTGTGTTGGCGACAACCAATATTGGCGGTGAAATTTTACCACCAATAGGCGGTTCTGGCGGTTGTGGCATTGCAGCGCCTTTGCTCATTACATCATTTGGCGCGGTAAAAGTT